>Ga0105239_10000713_pt1 | contig 47121 bp, 30 predicted proteins | sample KBSC44metaG_FD_92761 | JGI IMG/M metagenome (GOLD analysis project Ga0105239, IMG submission 92761) | Corn rhizosphere microbial communities from Kellogg Biological Station, Michigan, USA - KBS C4-4 metaG | ecosystem: Host-associated > Plants > Roots > Rhizosphere > Soil | place: Michigan, USA...
CCCTGCAACAGCATATCCACGGCCTGGTCGAGGCTCCCCGCACGGGTGATCTCGCCGGCATTGACAAAGAATATCACGTCTGCGTTCTCGATGGTGTTCAGGCGATGCGCGATGATGACACGGGTAGTGGTCTCCGGTAGGCGCCGGAGGATGTCTTCCAGCAGCTTTTCGGTGACGGTGTCGATGTTCGCGGTGGCCTCGTCGAGGATGAGCAGCTCGGGATTGCGGAGGACGGCCCGGATAAAGGCGATCAGCTGCCGCTGGCCGAGGCTGATGCCGTCACCTGCCGAGACGACCTTAGTCGCCAGCCCTTCGTCAAAACGACTCAAAAGCATCTCCAACCCAGACTGGTGCAGGACAGTGGTCAACTCCTCATCCGAATAGTCCTTATACTGTTCATTGCCATAAAGAATGTTCTCTTTTACCGTTCCCGTGAACAGGAAAGGTTCCTGCAAAATAAAACCGATCTTCTTTGTCCGTTCGGCCGGCGTATAAGTGCGGATATCCCGGCCGCCCAGCAGGACAGCACCTTCTGTCGGATCATAGAGCCGGGCGATCAGCGACGCCGTCGTCGTCTTCCCGCCGCCGGTAGGGCCCACGAGCGCATAGGTCTTGCCCCGCTGCATGCTAAAGCTGTTGTGGTGCAGGACGTCCTTGCCGCCGGGGTAACGGAAGGAGACATTCCGGAACTCGAGGAGGGGCGCCCCCGCAGCCGCCGGCGCAGCCGGCAAGGTCACCAGGTCCGATTCCAAAGACAATATCCGGGATATCCGGTCCCAACTGGCGATGGCGAGCTGGAAGTTGGCCCAGAGGGCGGCCATCTGTTTCAGCGGGTCATAGAAATAATTGACGAGCATGAAATAGGTGATCAGGAACCCGGCCGTAAACTGTCCGATGGTGATGAGATAGATGCCATAGACCAGCACCACCAGCGCGCCCATGCTGGCGAGCAGCCCAAACACCGGTGTATAGACGTTGTTGGCGATGCCCGCACCTACAGAGGCGGAATAGTTGTTGTTGTTGGCCTCGGCAAAACGCTGGCGGAAATAGTCGCGGCGGTTGAAAGCCAGCACCACCTTGAAATTGCCCAGGCTTTCCTGTATCTCGGCGCTCATCATCCCCGTGCTTTTCAGGCTGGCAGCGTTCTTTTTCTTCACCCATGGCGAGACGAACTTGGCGAATATCCACATCAGCGCAGCGGGAACAAGAGCCGCCAACCCCAGCCGCCAGTTGAGGATGACAAGAAATACGCCGGCCCCGGCGATGATAAAGAGGCTGGAAACGAATTGCATCAGCGACTGCGAGAAGAACTGGTTGATCTTGTCCGTGTCGTTGTTGACGCGCGAGATCAGGTCACCCGCCTTGTTCTGGGAGAAAAAGGCAACAGGCAGTTCCTGCAGCTTGTTGAAGATCGCGTTGCGCAGCGAGTACAGCAAGTGTTGGCCAAAGCCTCCCATCAGGATGGTCCGCAGATAGACGGCCAGGAGGTTGAGGGCATAGATCAGCAGCAGCCAGCCGCAGCTGCGCAGCACCATGGAAAAGTCCTGGTGGTTCTTATCCAGAATATACCGGTTGATGGTCGTACCGACGATGAAGGGCGCCACCATGGTCAGCACGGCGTAAAGGATCATGAAGAGCAGCGCCAGGAACAGCTGGCCCCTTTGTTCGGGCAGCAGCCCGATCAATTTGCGCAGCGCGGGCCAGATCGCGGTCTTCTTTTCCTGGCCTGTGACTATATTAAGATTGTAGTTCGTGTTGCTCATAGTGACTTGTGCTTCTTTGTGATTGATTGATCTGGACATATTCCGGGCAGGTCGCCATCAGGTGGTCATGCGTGCCGGCCGCGATCATCTCGCCTTCCATCAATAGGATTATCTGTTCGTAGTCTTCGATGGCGGCGATCTTTTGTGTAACAGACAGCAGGGTGATGCCCGGGTAGTTCTGCCGGACATTGGACAGTATCTTCTGTTCGGTCTGCGTATCCACCCGCGCCGTAAAATCGTCCAGCAGCAATATCCGCGGCTGGATGGCCAGGGCACGGGCCAGCATGATCCGCTGTTTCTGGCCGCCGGAAAGGCTGGTGCCCCTTTCGGAGACGACGGTGTCGAGCCCGTCAGGCAGGCTATCGATGAAGTCCCTCAACTCGGCGGTCTCGATCGCCAGGGCCAGCGCCTCGTCGGTGACAGTGTCGCTGAAGGCGATATTCTCCCGGATGCTCATGTTGAAGATGATGCTGTCCTGGAAAACAAATCCGACCTGGCCGTGGAACGCCTCCTTCTTATAGCTGGCCAGCGGCTGTCCGTCGAATTCGATGGAGCCGGAACCCTGTTGATTGAGCCCGGTCAGCAGGTAGAGCAGCTGGGTCTTGCCGGCCGCCGTGGGACCGATAACCGCCGTCTTGGCGCCCGCGCGTACCCGGAAGGAGATATCGCTGAGCACTTTCTTCTCCCCATAAGTAAGCGTCACGTCCTTCAGCTCGATATTTCCCTGCAGCTCGCCGGTCAGCGTGCCCTCGTCCACAGGATCGGGCGCATTCAAAACGCCCGTGATGCGCATATAGGAGGCCGAAGCCTGCGCGATGAGGTTGCTCATAAAGCCGATGACCAGTATCGGGAAGATCAGCTGCGAGAGGTAGTTGTTAAAGGCTGAGAAATCCCCCAGGCTCATGCGGCCGGTGATGAAATAGTGTCCGCCGAGCGCGAGAATGGTGAGCGTAGCCAGGTTCGCGGTAAAGATGATCACGGGGATCAGCGAGGCAAAGGTCTTCAGGATCCTCAGCCCCAGCCCGAGCGCCTTGGCGTTTGCTTCCAGGAATTTGGCGTATTCCAGCTGCTGCGAATGGATGACCCGGATAAGAGCCGATCCCAGGATACTTTCGTTGATCACCTTGTTCAGCCAGTCGATGACCTCTCGGCTGGCCTTGAAAAGAACGCGTACCTTCTTCAAAATAACAAAGAAGGTAACCCCGATGATGGGGATGATGGCGATCACGCAGAGGGCCAGCTGCCAGTTGATGGTCAGCATGAGGATGCTGGCGCCAAGGATCACGAAGACCGAAGAGAACAGCGAGACCACGGCCTGGGAGACAAAAATCTTGATGGAGTCCACATCCGCAGTAAGGTTGGTCAGCAGCTGCGACGGATTTGTCTTCTGCAGGAAGCTGTAGTTCTGCTTCGAGATGCGCTCCGCCAGACGGGTACGCAGGTCGCGCGCCACTCTCTCCGAAGCGTAGGTCTGTAAGAACGTCGTGCCCCAGGCAAAAAGAAAGACCCCGATGGCCGCGGCGATAAATTTATATACGACGATATGGGTGTCGGGATCCTTTGCGATGAAGAGGTCGATCCCTTCCTTGATGATCTGCGGCAGCCAGAGCGTAAAGCCGTTGCTGACGAACGACATGATGATCAGCAGCACGATCATCCCCTTGTATGGCTTTAATAAAGCAAATAGGTTAGGCCCCTTCGGTTTGCCAGGTGGACGTTCGATTCGTTGGTTCTTTTGGTTCATCTGTTGAAATTAAGTGGCATAAAAGTAAGAAATTAAGGTCCCGCCTTAAAACCTTATCCCCGAACGGGGGGTAAAAGGGCGGTAGAAGGCGGAAAATTCTCGGTAGAAATGCTATATATTTACCCGCTGCCGTACAGGAGCAGCGACACATATGAAGCACATTATCTTTTATTTATTTTTTCTGCCGCAGATCGCCCTGGCACAGCTCCAGCACATGCCCGCCTACCCCCTGATCACGCATTCTCCCTATTTCAGCATATGGTCCTTTGGGGATGAGGCCGCGTCCACGAGGACCTCGCACTGGACGGGCAAGCCCCAGGACCTCGTCGGGTATCTAAAAGTAGACGGAGTCCTTTATCGTTTCCTGGGCGCTCCGGACAACGACACGGCACAAACAGCCGATCAGCAGTGGGTGAGCGTCAACCCGACACAGACCAAATACCAGTTCGGCTGCGGCGGGGTCGATCTTTCCCTGACCTTTACCTCGCCGTTGCTGCTGCAGGACATCGACCTGCTGTCCCGGCCGGTCAGCTACATCAGCTTCCGGCTGCGGAGCAATGACGGAGCTTCCCATGCGACACAGCTTTTCTTCAATGTATCGGGCGATCTGGCCGTGGATCAGCCAGGACAGGAGCTAAAGGCCCGCAAAGGACAGATCGACGGCCTTTCCTTCCTGAAAGCCGGTACCAGGGAACAGCCGGTACTCGCCAAAAAAGGCGACGACATCCGGATCGACTGGGGATGGCTGTTGGTGGCGGCGCCAAAAGACCAGGGCGCGGTACAGTCCATACAGGGACAGAAAAAACAGCCGATCTTTTTGAATACGAGTTTTGCGCCTGTAAAAGTAGGAGAGGACCCGGTGGAGAAACTGGTGCTGATCGGGTATGACGAGCGCTATTCCGTCCAATTCTTCGGACAGAACCTCGAGCCGCTGTGGCGGAGCGGGCAAAAAGGCAAGGCATCCATCGAGAAGCTGCTGCAGCAGTCCTATGCCGACTACGACAAAACCCTTTCACGCTGCGACACCTTCAATAAAACTCTATATTCCCAGGCCCTTACCATTGGCGGCCAGCACTATGCGCAATTATGTGCAGGCGCCTACCGGCAGAGCATCGCCGCCCACGCGCTGGTGCGCAGCCCCCAGGGCGAGCTGCTTTTCCTGTCCAAGGAGAATTTCAGCAACGGCAGCATCAACACCGTAGACGTCACCTATCCTTCGTCGCCTCTGTACCTGCTGTATAATCCCGTCCTGCTGGAAGGGATGCTGAACGGCAATTTTTACTACAGTGAAAGCGGCAAATGGACCAAGCCCTTCGCCGCGCATGACCTCGGCACCTACCCGCTGGCCAACGGCCAGACCTATGGCGAGGACATGCCGGTGGAAGAATGCGGGAATATGATCATCCTGACGGCGGCCATCGCTAAAGCGGAAGGCAACGCCGACTACGCAAAAAAACACTGGCCGACCTTGCAGCAATGGGCGCACTATCTCGAGGCCAACGGCTTCGACCCCGTCAATCAGCTGTGTACCGACGATTTTGCAGGGCACCTCGCCCGCAACGCCAACCTTTCCATAAAGGCGATCGTGGCGCTGGGGGCATACGGACAAATGGCGCAGCTGCTGGGACAGGCAGACACGGCCGCCAGGTATGAGGCGCTGGCAAAGAATATGGCGAAGAAATGGATGGAGATGGCGGATGCCGGGGACCACTATGCGCTGACCTTCGACAGGAAAGATTTCTGGAGTCAGAAGTACAACCTGGTTTGGGACAAGCTGCTGGGACTGGAGCTTTTCCCCATTGAAGTATATGAGAAGGAGATCGCCTGGTATCTGAAAAAGCAAAACGCCTTCGGGCTGCCCCTTGACAGCCGGAAGACGTATACAAAGTCGGACTGGATCCTCTGGACGGCGACCCTGGCGTCAAAACCGGAAGACTTCCAGGCCCTGATAGAGCCGGTATATAAATTTATGACGGAGACGCCCGACCGGGTGCCGCTAAGCGACTGGCAGGAGACGACCGATGGAAAAAAGGTGGGATTTCAGGCCCGCAGCGTGGTGGGGGGCTATTTTATGCGGCTGCTGGCGGACAAGTGGTCCGCCGCGGCCCACTAAGGTCCAGGCCGCTGACGGCAGGACGTCAAAGCTCGCTGAGCATCTCCATCAGCCGCCGGCCCGCCACATTCCAGTTGAGGCGTTGCTGGTATTCCTCGAAGGAGGACAGCGCCAGCTCTTCATACCGGTCATAGTCGGAAAAGAGATTGGCGATATAGAGGGCGTGATCCGCGGCCGAGGTCTGTAAAGAGAACAGTTTGCCATTGACCTCATCCCTTACAATGGTAGGAATGCCTCCCACGTTGGAGACAATGTCCGGCACACCAAAAGAATTAGCCTCACAAAGTACAAGTCCATAGGCTTCCGCCTTTGACAGCAGGACAAGGAAATGACTTCCTGCGATCAGCTGCTCGAGCTTCGCCTTACCTTCCGGCGTGGATTTGCTGATAAAACCGTGGTCGACCACAAAGTCCGGCAATGGATTTATCGGCGGCTGACGAAGGCCGGCGATATGCAGCTCGGTCTTCAGCCCCGCATTGTTGAGCTTTTCAGCGATCTCGAGCGCCATCGGCCCACCCTTGCGCTGCCAGTCGACACCAAGAAAAAGCAAACGGCATACGTCCTTCGGCCTTCCCTGGACAATTCTTTTTATATCTTCCCTGGTCCTGTTGCATTCGACATTGGCGCCAAAGGGAATGACCCTGACCTTGCGTGGATCGACGGTATAATTTTCGATGGCCGTCTTCGCCGCCCAGTCGGAAGAATAGACGGCCATGGCGCAGGAGGACAGCGCTTCCTGTTCGAGCAGGTTACCGTTGCGGATGGTCTCGGCACAGAGATTGGAAAAATCATCGTAGAAGCCCAGCATGCCCGCAAAGGTCGCGTCGGTATAGAAGACGGTCGGTATTTTGGACCGTATCCGGGCGATGGGGATCGAGCCCGGAGAGACGATGCAGTTGACGGATGGGCTCAGCCGTGATTCGATCTGGTCCGCATAGCCGGTAGCCACCCAGGGTTCCCGCTGGTACTGATAGCGCTGCCCCAGCGCTTTACTGTAGAACAGCTTCTTTATCCGGGTGATCTTGTCGTGGCGGATGTTCAGGTCGCCGATAAATTCCATCTCTGCCTTTTCCTTCTGCAAGGCCTTGGCGAGATAGAACCCAAGGCCAGACCAGCCGTGTACGTCGGAAGCATCATAGGTTGTAACATACGCTATCTTCATAAAATACGCTTAAAAGGCATTCTTGTCCCCACGGATGGTCGTGTAGACGGTCAGGAAACATATCTTCAGGTCGAGCCAGAGGCTCCAATTCTCCATATACCAGATATCGTGCCCAATTCTGTTACGCAACTGCTCCTGTCCCCTTATTTCTCCCCGAAAGCCATTGACCTGCGCCCAGCCCGTCACGCCCGGCTTGATAAAATGCCGGACCATGAACTCGTCGAGCAGCCGCGAATAGGTCTCGGTGTGCGCCAGCATATGCGGACGGGGACCCACCACTGACATGTCACCCAGCAGCACGTTAATGAACTGCGGCAGCTCGTCCAGATTCGTCTTCCGAAGGAACCGCCCAAGCGAAGTGATACGACTGTCATTGCGGGTCACCTGCTGGGTATTGGCTTCCTTGTTGACGGCCAGTGTACGAAATTTGAAGCATTTGAACTGACGGTTATCCTTACCTGAACGTGGCTGGACAAAGAAGACGGGCCCCCTGGAATTGAGCTTGATCAGGATGGCCAGAATGGGGGTCAGCCAGGACAGGACGAAGACAATGACGAAAAGGCTGAACACGATGTCGAAGAAGCGCTTCTTGATGCTGTTGGTCGCGTCCTCCAGCGGCTCAGACCGGAGGGAGAGGACGGGCATGCCGTCGATATAGTCGATGTGTGTATTCCTGTTGATATAGAACCGGAAATCCGGGACGAATTTAAATCGGATCAGCGACCGTTCGGCCGTCTGGGCCATCTCATAGATGGAGGTGTTCATCTCCGGCGAGATGGTCGAATAGATCTCGTTGATATTGTTCTTGACGGCATAGGAGACGCATTCGCCGATATCGCCGATGATCGGCAGGGGAGATAGCTGGTCTACCAGCGCCGGGTCTTCGAAATAGCCGTCTACAAGGGTATTCCTTTCGCGGGTAGAGAAGTTCTGGGTCAGCTTCCTGGCCACCTCGTTGTAGCCGACGATGACCACCCTTTTGCTCGGGCCGTTGACCCTGTTCATGGACCAGGCGACCAGCAGCATCAGGCCGCGGATGAGCATCAGCAGGACGCTGAACGCAATAAAGCTGGCCAGGACGAAAAGCCGGGAGAAAGGATAGTGATAGAAGAAGATGAAGAGCACCATCGCCAGGAAGAAGACGGCGAGGCAGCGCACTGTCCTTTTCACGAATACCTCAAAGCTCAGGGCCCCCTTGTCGATATACAGCGCGGTAAAATAGGCGCACAGCAGCCAGAGCATACTGGACACGACGAACAGCAGGAGGTACTTGGAGCTCGCACTCACGGGGATCCGGTGAATATAGCTCAGGAAGAACAGCTGTACCAGATATAGCGCCAGCAGATCGACGCAGACAAAGAAAAATCGGAATAAGTTGGAATAACGACTGTTCATAAGTAACAGTTTAAAGTGATTTTTTAAGACGCAGGATAAAGCCTCCGCCGTTGTAAAAGAGGTCTCCGCGGTCGGCGGCAATGACACAACCGACAGTCCATCCGGGGTCGAGATCTCTCTCGACAGAAAACCACCCCGAAAGCTGGCTTACTTTATTCCAGATGCCGAACTGCGGCCGGACAAAATGATTGCCGGTGGAATAGCCCCAGATGCTCGTCCCGAAGGTGCCATAGTTCAGCGTGTAGGACCCGCGGGCTGTGAACCGGTAGTCGTGCGCTATCGAACCCTGCAGCGCGGCATATAGGGCTGTCACCCTGTTGTTGTTGAAATAGTTGAAATTGACGTTGGGAAAGCCGGCACGGGTGGTATATGCCGGGGTGATAAAAGGATTTCCGAGTCCCATGCCGTCATACGACCAGCCTTCCGGATAGGAATTGCTGTTATAATAGTTCTCGTCCCCCGACTTCGTCCGCCTCGACCAGGGATAGCCCGCCTGATTGACGCTATAGAACAGCTCCAGGACGATCTTGTGCCAGTGGAACCAGCCGCTGTTGTCGTAGCCCTGCACCGGATAGTAGTCCGGCACCTTTATATCGTCCTGCTTGTTGGTGAGGCTTATGCCGTTGAGCCCGTCGGCGATGTTGGCGAGTTTGGCGATCGCGCCTTCGTCGAAGAAGGACTGCCGGTAGACGAACAGCCGGACCGTGGGAAATTCGTACTGCAGGCCCAGGTCGATCGAGCCGAGGTGGTTGCCGACCTTCGACCCCTTATAGGTCTTGCCGAACATGACGTATTGGAAGGTCTGCGGCGTCGACAGCTTCCAGTAGGAGGGGCTATAGATATTCTTCTCGTTGCCCCAGTAGACCTGGTGGTTGAGGCCTGCGTAAAGGTGCAGTCTCCAGGTCGGCTTGCCCAGGCGTCCATACAGAGACGTCTGATGGAAATAGGTATTCGCCGTGGGGGTGTTCTTGCTGGGCGTAACAGGTATCTTCCCCAGCCAGCCGTGCGCGATATTTCCCTTGAAGGCAAAGAGACCACCGAAGATGGGTATTGTATAGAACTCCGGGATGGAGCCTTCTATCTTCGGTATAGGCAATGCGTTGTCCGAGACGGAGAAAGCGCCTGAAGAGAGCGAGCTGTCCACCAGTCCCATGATCTCTTTGAACCGTCCTGCCTTCAGCTCGAAGATGCTGGCGCGCACCTTGACATAACCCTGTATCAGCCGGAGACGGGAGGAGTCGGCGCCCGCATCGCCCCGCAGCTCGATACCGCCGCCCCAGTCAAAGAAATTGGTCGTGCTGCTGTCATAGTCCTTCCATGCCGAGGCGATCACGGCACCCGAAGCGCCGGGCAGGGGAACGCTGCCCCACTGATCGCTCCGCATCCAGAAAGGAACCGTGCCTTTCCCGGTCACGATCCCCTGCGCTTCCAGCGAGCCGTGGATAAGCGACGGCGGGGTCTCGCGGAAAAGACCGACCTGCGCCCGTGTGGTGCAGGCGACGAGGAGAAAGAGTGTCAGTAACCAGGTGCTTTTCGGCATATGCTATAAGTTGTTCTTGAGTCCCGTTGGCGCAAAACGCGGCTTTTTGCGGAAGACCTTTATACGAACAAATTCCACGATCAGCAGGGCCAGAAAGATCGTATTCGTCACCGCATAACGCTTAAAGAGGCGCTTGGGCTCCTGGCACAGCCGGAACAGCCATTCCAGACCATAGCGCTGCATCCACCGCGGAGCACGCTTCTGCATCCCCAGCAATACGGGCAGCGCCCCGCCGACGCCGATCATGGTCGCCCGGATCCTGTTCTTCATCCTGGACATCCACAGCTCTTGCTTTGGGCAGCCGAGCACGACGAAGACTATTCTCGCACCCGAGTTGTTGATGATCTCGGCCGTCAGGTCGACCTCCTCCTTATACATCTCCCGGAAGGGCGGACTGTACAGACCCGCGATGCGCAGCTTTGGGTATTTCCTGGGCATATAGTCTTCGATGGCGGCCAGCATTTTTTCCGTGCCGCCGTAGAAATAGACGGGGATCCCCTTCTGTTCTGCCTCGCGGAGAATATCCGGTAGCAGGTCCATGCCAGCCACCCTGTCCTGGCGCACGCCGTGCAGCAGCTTGAGGCCCCAGGTCAGCGGCATGCCGTCAGGAGTGATCATGTCGGCGTTGTTGACGATGCTGGCAAAAGTGGGATTGGTGTAAGCTTCTACCAGCATGTGGACATTGGCCACGCAGGTATAGCCGGATTTCTTCTCAGACATTTCCACGACCTCGTTGACAAAACTTTTGTACGCTCCCGTGTTGATGTTGATGCTGATCAGTGATTTTTGCACACGTGTAAATTTTTGACAGTAGATGGATTTTTATTTTCTATTGAAGCCCCGAGGCGAGCAGGCCGATATGCCTGATCCGGTCGGCTTCGGTTTCAAAACGGTCTTTTATCTTTTTGGCGGGACAGCCCCCATAGATGCTATAGGCTTCGACATCCCTGGTGACCACCGAGCCGGCGGCGATAATGGCGCCATCCTGGATCGTGACGCCGCTCATGATGATGCTGCCATAGCCGACCCAGACGTCATCCCCGATAACGGTGGTCTCCATGAGCCCCTTCCACTGGTAGTCGCTGTCCCTGATCTGGGAGGCCAGTCTTACAGGGACGCCCACCTGCTGAAAACAGTGATCGTAGCGGCCTACGACGGCTACCTTGTTGCCAAAGATGACGTTGTCTCCGATGATGCAGTTGGCTTCGATCTGGGAATCCCTACCGATATAGAAATTCCTGCCGACTGCTATCTTGTCCTTTGCCCAGAGCCGGACCCTGGCGCCGGCATGGAACCCCGGGCCGATGTCGTAGTGCCGCCATTTGAACTTTACCAGGTAGAGGTCCCGTAGCCGTTTGATAAGTGCGATCATATTGTTCTATTTGAGCAGATTGCCGATAAGGGTCTGGTATTTCGACAGGATGCGGGCGCGGACGCTCAGCTTCTTCTGAAACCGGCGCTGGTACAGGTCCGTTATGGCGGCGCTGTCCGGCATGCGGAAGGTTGTTCTCCCGGTCTCGTCCAGCAGCGGCCGGTAGCGCTGGCTGGAGCCGCGGGTATGGGTCGCCAGCTCGTCGAAGCCGTCATTGTAGACCTTCGAAAGGATGGGGTAGAGGGTAAGACCCCGTACCTTGTACTGGTGGTAGAACCAGCGTATCGCCCACGAGTCCAGCTGACCGGTCATCTGTCTTTTCAGCATGAGGTTCAGGTCGGAACCGCCTTCCGCGAATCGCCGTCTCTCCGCCGCATTGCCGGCGAACTGCGCATAGTCGCTGACCTGCCAGTCGACGCCCGTCCAGCGATCCTTCCAGGTCGCCCATCCCCAGGACCAGCCGCGGGTGGTGAAATACGTGTCCCAGGGATAGGAGCCCTCATCGGGCTGACCCAGGTTGAAGGAGTAGCCCGATATGGAGAAGACGCGGGGCTGCTGTTCGTATTTGTCCAGGGCGGCATTCATATACGTCAGAAAGTTAGGCGTCGTCAGCAGATCGTCCTCGAGCACGATGACCCGGCCATGGCTGTTGATGATATCCGTTACGCCGGTGATGATAGAATTGGCCAGCCCCCGGTTCTTTATCGCCTCTTCGATGCGGACGCTGCGGAAGCCTTTCACGGTCTGGAGATAATCCCGGACCGCGCGAACGGCAGGCTTATCTTCCTCGCGACGGCCCGAGTCCGAGAAGATAAAAAGATCGCTTTGGGGGGCCAGCTCATTCTTTGCCAGCGCGTTTACGGTATTTTGAAGGGTTTCGAGCCTCTTATACGCGAATAAGAGGACGGGGGCTGTATCCCTTTTGGGTATTGACATGTTGTTTATTTTTCCTTTCTTCCCATTTTGCTGCGGGCGTCAGCAGATCCAGGGGCGCTGTCGCTTTTGACAGCATTGTTATTCACCATTCCCTGGCCTTCGCCTATCTCGGGCGTACGTACCATCACGGTATTATAAGTATGGTTCTCTCTTTTGGCGAGGTTGACGGTGTCATCGATCGCCTTGAGGTAGGGATATTTCTTCAGAAATACGTCCGACCGCATATCGATATCGGGGTTGGAACGTTTGCCCGGATTGGAGATCAGGTCCTTCCAGTCCTGGTCTTTCCATGGCGTATGGGAATAGGCACGCTTGCAGTCGATGAATTGATTATTCTTCAGCGTGTTCTCGGTGCCCCCGTTGATATGCACGGCGCCAAAATTGTAAGTCCCGCCACTCCCGCATTTATCGAAGATATTGTTATCTACCTCGGTGCCGCTGGTCCCGTCGTCCAGGTAGATCGCTGTGGTCGAGGCGCCCAGGTCACTGCCTACATTTTCGAAGTAATTGGAGTTGATGATATTCCCGGTCGTGGATGGGTCCCGGCCCGTGTACACAGCGCCCGCATCGGTGATGTGGTAGAGCACGTGCTTGATATGGTTGTAGGCGATCACCAGGTCGTTGCCATAAAAAATGATCGCCTGGTCAGGCGCATCCTGGATATCGCAATGGGTCACCTGGTTGCCGACGCCGATCAGCCAGACCGCGGGACAGTAGGTAAGGTTCCGGCGGGAATAGTCGGTAAAAGTACAGTTGTCGATGATATCGTTGCCTGGCGTCAGCGTCTTGCGGACGCCCCCGACGAGTATCACGCCCCCGGTGCCGGTATGCTCGAAGGTGCAGGCGTGGATGAACAGACCGGTATTGCCCAGGGGCTTGTTGTCCGGACCCGCGGTCGTAATACCAACCGTCCCGAGGCCATTGAAGATACAGTCGGAGATGATCGTGCCGGTGGTGCCATCCAGCGTGATGCCTGTAGTCCGGCCATACGCGAAGGTGATGCCTTTAACTGCAAAATTAGAGGTATTGGTTGCCGTTAGTATCGGAGTTCTCAGCATGGAAACTTCCACGTCCGCCGTCGGGATCGAATTGTCGGCAGGCCAAAGATAGAGGATGCCCGTTGGTTCGTCCAGGAACCACTCGCCGGGCTGGTCCAGCTCTTCCAGCAGGTTGTATACATAGAATCCCCTCACGCCTTTTGCATTCTTAAGGATGCCTGTGCTGACGTCGTCGCTGCTATAGACGCCATAGAGCGCCGGGTCCTTGGTGTGGATGGTCCTGCTGCCCGCATCAAAGGAAGCCACCTGCATATTGTCGTCCGAATAGCCGTTGGCGAAGAATCCGCATACCCAGGCCTGGTCTGCCGTCCCCCAGCTGCGAATATGCGCGTCGTCTACCTGGAAGGTGGCGCCTCTGTGGGTCTTGTTGTCTCCGTGGTCCGAGACCTCGCCTATAGGCAGGAAACCCTCGTTGGGGTACCGGGCCAGCGGGAGCGTCTTCCCGTTGTAGAACAGCTCCAGCGGCGCCGGCAGAACGTTCTTATAGCCGTGGGGGGCCTTTCTGCCGAAATCGTTGATGCCCGCGGCTTTCAGGTCGAATTGATATACTTTTCCCCGGGCCGCGGAAGGTAGCCGTTTCAGGATATTCCCGTCGGAGACCACGACGAACTTGCCGGGGTCGAGCTTCTGCGAACCGGTGAAGGACACTTTTTCATTCTGGTAATTGGTGATGGTGATATGCCTGCCATCGCTGGCGCCCGTGCCCGTCACCGTCAGCGTCTTGTTAAAGGGATAGCTCCCGGCGCGGACAGAAATGGTGGCGTTTACCGCACCGCTTAGCCCGTTGACCGCCTGAAGGGCCTGCTCCGGCCGTTGGAATGGTTTGTCAATAGTGCCGGGATTGCCCTGCTGGCCATTGGGAGCCACATAATAGTTGACGGTGTTGGCGCCCTGGGCATTGCTTCTGATAACAGATACGACGAACATAAGCAGCATTGTGAGCTGACGGATTGTACTCCTTTGCATAAAAATGAATTTTAATTGGACGGCCTGGGTTGAAGGAGCGTCAGTTCTTTGATCTTTTTGCCCATATTGTACCAGGAGTTGCTGACGACGAAATCCCTGACCTTCTCATAGTCCAGCAGGTAGTCGTCGTAGTTGTCCCGGCAAAGGGCCGCGATCTCTGAAAAGTCATTATATAGGTAGACAAAGGAGTATTGTTGGGCCATGTCGGCAAAGGCGCCGACATCGGGCGCGATGATCTTCCGGCAGGCGGCAAGACTGTCAGCGAGAACGCCGGAAGACATTACCGATCGCTTGTTGTAAGTGAACAGGATGAACCTCGATCTTTCGAACAGCTGCGTCAGCTCGTCCTCGGCAATGAACCGGTTGACCAGCGTCACGTTGGGACCCGCATGCTGCTCCAGCTGCTGCCAGTATTCGTCCGAGCTCTTGCCCGCGATGTGAATATTCAGCCGGGACAGCTGCTCGTCGCCGGCGGCATAGCGAAGAAATTCAAGCACTCCCTTATAGGGCAGCAGGCTGCCCCAGATCAGCAGGTCGATGACCGGCCGTTCCTCCATCCCGGGTCGAAGGATGGCTTCGGGTCCGATATTGCTCGGATGGGGCAGGTAGTGCAGCTTGTTGGTTTTGGGAAGGCCCGTATCCAGCGAATGGGTAAGGATATGGTCTGCGCAGCTGATCAGGGCGCTCTGGATCATCCTCGTCAGCCCGAACCATTTCCGGCTGTGCGAGAATTTGTTGTGCTTGATCCAAATGATACGGGTGCCCCGCAGCTTTAACAGACGGAGATAGACCAGCACGATCAGCGACTGCAGGACGCCCATCCGTCGCAGCGGCAGGTTCTCCAGCCAGTTGAGGACGACCGCATCCGATCGCAGCCCCTCGCGCAACAGATCAGGAAAGGCCTTGTCGGTGACCGAGCCGTCAATTTGCAGCTCGTGCATACCGATGGCCTGCTTGAGGCGCTGGACATAGGGGTTGTTCGACCCCATCAGCTGCCGGCTGACATTGGGGTAGACATACACCCGATAGGGGCGCGAAACCATCTGTTCCTTACTTTGCGAGTTCGAAATTGAAGAAATCATTGTGAACGTTGTAATATCCCCGCTGCGATTCGGGAATGTCGTTACGATCGATCTTTTCCAGCAGCCTGGGGATCGAAGCAATAAAGGCGGCCGGTTTCCATAGCGGATGTAGCGTATAGGCCGACCGTCCCTCCCCGGCGCCCAGGGTATCCACCCTCAGAAGGCTGCGCCGGATCATACTATCGGACATAATATCTTCCAGCGCCATATGTCCCCATCTCCAGCCGCTCTTAAAGAACCATTTTACGTATCTCAGTCTGAGCGGCGCCCTTTTCAGCCTGAGCTTGTGCGCAAGGACCTTATCCATATCGATGAGAAAGACCCGGGTCGACATCTTCGTGAATATGAACTTATAGGGCCCCGCCTTGCTATAATATTTTTGTTTGAGCTCGCAGTCGGCGGCGGGTGGCCCCGGCAATGGGTTGATCAGCAGATAGCGGTGGTCTGAGTTCAGCAGATTCACCGCGTCCTGTATCCAGGAGTTCGGATCGCCGCCGATCAGCATGTCCGAATCGAGATGGATGATATACCGGTTGCGGCAGTTGGCCAGTCCGTCCAGGTAAGAATAGAATGCACAGCCGCGGTAGTCCTTCTCGGGTATCCTTCCTTTATCAAAGAACTTGTCGGCCAGCTCCGAATTCCGCCTGGGGGAATAGTCGATAAAATGATACCTGACTTTTGAATAGTTAGTGCTGATCTGTTCGACCATTTCCAGCAGCGCTCTTTTATTTTCATCAAAATCGGTAGCAAACTTTCCAAAACTTTTCTTCGACTCTATCGAGAGGACGACCTCATCGAGCTCTTCATACCAGAAGTGTATCTGCCTTTGCAGGAGATTGCGGCAGAGAGGAAGATCGGTGGCTGACAAGTTGATCTGAAGCGATACTTTATTGGTCATACAAAGGAGTTTAAGCAGTACTCGGCGCCAGCAGAGGCATGACGTAAGTGCGCTTAAAGAAGGAGCCGAAGTACATGAAATACATCTTTCCAAGCCCCACGTAGGACAGCGGTATTACGCCATGACGGCGATAGAACAGCAATCTTTTTCTAAGGTTATAGTTGGATCGCATGCTCACCAGGCTCAGCCATAGCTTGTTCATGTTATTGATCTTGCCAAGGCCGGAGGTTGCGCTGCTATTGTAAATTATCAGGTCGAGGCGGGTCTTTACGGCGATACCCTTGCTTTTACAGCGGAGGGTGAAATCGCTGTCGCCATGGTATTGGGGGAACACTACGGAGTCCCAGCGCAGGTCATGCTGCCGGAGGAGGTCGACGGGGACAAAGGTGCCCATACCCGGCTGCCAGTCGCATTCGAACCAGCCGTCCGGGCTGTCGCCTGCGTCGGTATGAAGACCATAACGGCCCCAGGTGCGGTTAAAGAATCCGCCTACGGACCAGGTCTTCGCCGGATTCTCCTTCACAACAATCTTCGAGCCAAAAACTGTATTTCGCGGCGGCGAAGCCAGCAAGCCCGCAGCCCGGATGAAATAGTCATCTGCTGCGAGGATATCGTCATTCCAGAGCAGCAGGTAGTCCGAGTTCAGCCGGTCGATAGCGTATTCGGCGCCCATATTGATCGCGCCGCTCCACCAGAGATTGCCGTCTCCCTTGCAGATATGGATGGAAGGATAGTTGGCCGCGATCCATTCAGCGCTGCCATCCGTTGAACCGTCGTCGATCACAACCACCTCGAACCGGCATTTGCCGGCGCCGTCCTGCCGATAGCGGTCCAGGCCCTCGTACAGGGAGGATAACCCCTGCCGGGTGACGGCGAGGCGGTTGTAGATAGGGATAAGAATAGAACAGATCATGATTGGGGGATTGGTTATTATCTATATCTATAGGGCTTTGCGATAGGTCTCCAGTGTTTTTTGCGCCGCATCTTCCCAGGAGAAGCGCTTCAGGTTTTGCGTGCCACGCGCGATCAGATCGTTACGCCGTGTCTCGCCCGACAGCACGGTCTGTACCTGTCCGGTAAAGCTTTCTTTCGACCGCGGGTCGAAGTACAGGGCCGAGTCGCCTGCTATTTCCCGGAAGACGGCGATGTCCGAGCAAAGGATCGGGCAGCCGGCGGTAGCGGCCTCCAGCAACGGAAGGCCAAACCCTTCTTCAAGGGACGGGAAGATAAAAGCATACGCCTGGTTGTACAGCTGAAAGAGTTCCCTGTCCGGAACCTGTCCGCAAAAACGCACCTGGGAGCTTATTTTAAGCGACTCCAACAGCTGCTGTTCGGCAGGGGAGGGCAGCGGACCCACGACCCTTACCTCCATATCCTCTTTCCGGAGAAAGGCTGCGATGCTTTCGATGAAGAACGGAAAATTCTTGTAGGCGTGCCGCGTACCCACGAAGAGAAAATAGGGCTTTGCCGCCACGGGCCCCTCCGTCGTCGTGGCTTTGCCACGCAGCCGGTCGAAATTCACGGGATAGCCGTGGTGGATGACGTCGATGCGGTCGGGGTCGACATCGTAAAAGGACAGCAGGTCCTTTTTGGTGGCCTCGGAAATGGCGATGATCCGCGATGCCTTATTAATAAGGTTCTTCTTGTTGCTGATCAGGGTCAGACCGATGTCGTCATGGTAGAAATTCCTTTCCGGTATCATATCGTGAACGGTGAGCACGAAGGGCGGCTTGCCCGCCACAGACAGAAAATAGTTGTCGTAATAGCTCGGATGGAAGACGTCGAAGGACGGCATTATCCGGCTGACGGTACGCTCGTTGATGGCGCGCAATACTTTTTTCCCGCGGATGTTCAACGGCTTCAGAAAAGCCATCTTCCCTTCGAGGTATTCATTGTTCGAGCCCAGCGCCAGGATGGTCGACCGGTCAGCGGCCTGTCCGTCATTGATCGTCTGGTTGATGATCGAATGGTAGTTAGATATGCCGCCAAACCTTTGGGAGAGAAAGATCTGATGATCCACTAGTACTTTCATATTCGGGGGTTGTGCTATATTTCCGGTACATGCCGGTGCAGATGGCCATCTGAAGGACCATCAGCAGCTGTATCCGGATATCGGAATTCATCACAGGGTTGATGAGATTATTTAAAAGCAGACAGACCACGCCTCCCAGCAGGGGTATGCCGTCTGCCAGATTCTTATCGGCGAGTCCCGCCTTGAGCAGCCGGTAGCAGGCCTGCACTAATTTCGTCAGATAGGCAGCAAAGATGAGAAAGGGAACGAGCCCGAAGGTGAAGAGCACCGTCAGGTAATAGTTCTCGACGTGTCCCGGCGTAGTCTCGATGATGTCCTTCCCGACGATGCGCCAGCCGTTGTCGTACAACTGCTCGTTGAGATTACCCGGACCCGTGCCGAAGAAGAGGTTGTTCAGCCAGACCTTATAGCCCACTTCCCAGAGCGCCAGCCTTCCCGTGACGAAATCGTCCTGCGAGGCGGCGAACCGGCTGAGGATGGGGTCTTCGCTGGTCAGTGCGCTCAGACCGAGGGCGCCGACGATCGTGAGAACGACGACGACGGCCAGGAATCGGGCGCGCCTGCGCCGGTCGACAGACAGATAATAGACCAGCGCTATACAGAAGACAAAGGCGAACAGCGCCATCCTCGATATGGTCAGACAGATGCCCAGGACGCTCATTGCAAACACGCACCACGCGATGAACTTCTGCTTTTTGACCTTATGGAAGAAATAGAAAGAGAGCATCCCAGCCACAGAGATATAGAAGGAGAACGAGAGCGCATTCCCGAACGGCCCCCAGACACGCAGCACGTCGACGGCATCGCCTTCCGATACGTAAGAGGTGTTGGCATTGAGCTCGTCGTCTTTGAAGAGATTGAAGGCGGGCACTTTCAGGAACTGCATCACGCCGATAAAGACCGACAGCGCCAGCCCCAGCGTCAGGCCATAGTAAAAGCTGCGGACAGTGGTGGAGTCAAAGATCACCTCGCTGAAGAGCAGGTAGATAAAGGCCAGCTCAAAATAAAAGGTCATGTGCTGCACCGAGAGGCTGGTGATCGAGCCGCTCAGCAGGAAAGACGCGAAGATACCGGCGTTGAAGAGCAGGAAATACTTGACATAGGTCAGCTTTACGCTTCTCCAGGGATTGTACTTCAGAAAGCTGGTCCCGAGAAAGAGGTACAGGGCCAGGACCACAACGGTGATCTGGTGCAGGTTGCCAAGCCGGTGGCCGCCTATTCCGAAAGAGTCGAAAAAAGGTATTCCCGCGGCGAAGCAGAAACAAAAAATGTTCAGCAGTTTGAGCTTGAACGGCATAATGATCATTTGGCCAGCGAGAGTATCTTCCGCCTGACGCGGCTGACGATATCTGACTGATAGCCGATGAAAAGCTTGTTGAAGGAATACAGGTCGGCGTAATAGTCCGCCACCATTACCGTCGGGTCTTTGATGACGGTATGGGCATTGGCCAGCGGCTTGTCCGAGACCCTGGGATCATGGCGGCGGGTATGCGTCGCCTGTTCGTCGAACCCTATGTTAGAGATCAGATTGAAATTGGGGCTAAGGCTAAGTCCATTGTTCTTCCAGACGGAGAAGGCCCACTGGTAGTCCCAGGTGTCGATAAGCCCGTTCTTCACCTGCGTAAAGGCGTTCTTCCAGTATTCGCCGGCCTCCTTGTAGTTGGCGATGCTCTTGTACAGGCCGTGCTCGAAGAACTCCTCCATGCCCTCCATGTTGATATCGTATTTGTCCCAGGCCCTTCTCCAGCTGGCCCAGCCCCAGACATGGCAGATCCTCGAAAAATAGTAGGACCCCGCGCCGCGCCAGTGGCCGTCCTGGAAGTTCACGCCGTTGATGTGCATCACCGTCTGCGTGTCCTTGTATTTTTTCAATAAATAGTCGCAATAGGTAAAGAAGGAGGGGTCGGGGACGCAGTCGTCCTCGAGGATGATGCCCTGCTCTTCGTGGCTGAAGAACCAGGAGATGGCCGAGCTGACGGCTAACCTGCAGCCCAGGTTCTCGGGACGAACAAGTCGGATGACCTCGCAGGGCCAGTCGACCTCGTTGAAGATCTTTACCGTCTCCCTGATCTGGAATTCGTCGTCGGGACGGTACTTCCTCGGGCCGTCCACCGCGACATACAGACGCTGGGGCCGGACAGCCTTTACTTTTTCGAATACTTTCCGGGCATGGTCGGGCCGGTTAAAAACGATCATCAGGACAGGAGGTATAGATGACATGAGTTTATAGATAATTTTTGACAGAGGGTTTAAAAAGAGCCATGAACGACCGGATCTGGAGCCAGAACATCGGCCGGGTCTTTTTCATAAGACTGTTGCAGATGACGGCCGCGAATAGCTGCGCGATCAGCGTCGCTATGGCGGAACCAAGGCTCAGATAACGCGGGATAAGGATAAAGTTGAGAATGACGTTGATCGTCAGGCCGATCAGCGTATAGACCAGGACATGGCGCTGGAGGTCGTTGATGATAAACCAGTTGCTGGCGCCTACGCCCAGGAATACGAAGACCCCCGTCCAGACATGGACGGACAGTATCTGGCCGATGCCGGGGTATTTCGCGCCGTATAAAAAGCCGGTGATATGACCCGCGAAACAGCTGACCACCACCGCGACTACTACGGAGACCGTGGTCAGGATATTCAGGAGTCGCTGAAAGCCCGACATAAAGTCCTTCTCGCTTCTTTCCTTCATCTTGACGATAGAAGGGTAGACCGAGACGCAGATGGCGCCCGCCAGGAAATAGTGTATCTCGGATATGCGGACCACTGCGCTATAGCGTCCGACCTCGGTATAGCCGGCGAGGCTTTTCAGCATCAGCTGGTCGAGCCGCATGTAGAAGGTGATAAAGATATCCGAAATGATCAGCGGCCAGGACCTCGATAGCAGCTCGCGGGCGAATCGCCTGTCAAATACCCATCCGGCAGTGCTTTGTTTGGAAACCCGGAAATAAAAGATGATCAGGATGATCGCCGCGAGTACCACCTCCATGACTGTCATTGCGGCAAAGGCCACGATGCTGAATCCGGTCAGCAGGGCAATGACCTTGACGATATTGAGGACGATGTAGGCGCTCGACTTGGCGATCACGCTGTTCTTCGACTCGGTGCGGGACTGGTTGAAAAGGTCGAAGATATCCGTGCACTGAAAAAGACACTGTACGGATAAGATGATCAGGATGGTGCGGGTGATCTGGTCGTCGCGCAGGCTGAAAGAGAACAGGTAGACGAGCAGGAATAGTATTGAACCCGAGCAGAGCTTCAGGATCAGAGAGGTGAAGAACACCTTGCCTTCGCCTCCCCTCCGGATCAGCTCGGTCAGCACGATATTGTTCATCCCCATATTGACGAGGGGAAGACAGACGACGATGATGCTCGTGGCATAGTTCAGCTTCCCGAAATTATACGGACCCAGATACCGGGTCACCCATACTCCTACGATCAACCCTCCGAGCATCCGGATGACCTTGTCGAGGATGACCCAGAAGGAATTGAAAATGATCTTTTGTTTGGCCTTTACTTTGTCAATGAACGTGAGTGCGACTTCCATTACACGATTTTGCTTTCTGTTACCGCGTGGTCGAACAACGAGATGATCTCGATATTTGTCTTCTGCACTTCGGCGATGATGTTGTAGCCTAAAGTAGGCAGGGATACTTTTACCGTCTTACTGCGGATCTCCAGGACATTGCCCTGTCTTTCCATCAGGGGGCCGCCGGTAATGCGGACCTTGTCGTTGACGTTGACAACAGTCTTCTCCAGCCGGATATTCTCATATTCGTTGAGGAACCGCCGGATGGCGACGATCTCTTCTTCCCGGATGATGGCCGGCTTGCTGAGCCAGTAGACAAAGTTCATGACCCCCTCAGCCTGTCGTACAGGAAGCATCTCCGTCTCGTCGAGATGAACGAAGACATAGGAAGAGAAGAGGGGCTCAAAGACGATCTTCTTCCGGTCGCTCCATTGGCGTTGTACTCTGTTCAGCGGACAGTAGTGCTCGATCTTTCTTTGTCCGAGCTGTTTGGCTACTTTTTTCTCCCAGCGTGGTTTTGTGTAGACGACATACCAGTTTTTAGTCTGTTGAATCATAATTTCGGATTTTTCGGTTTAAATGGCAAGGCTTCGCCCACTCCACTCACATGGTGGTTTTTTGGGTAGTGAAATTTTTTTTTCGGTTGGGTGTTAGTGATAGGCTTTTAGCAGGAAATGGATCAGCTTTTACGCTTTTGCCTTTTTCCTTTCTTTCTTAGCCTTTTTTGTCTTGTCCTCGAAATAGCCATAGTTACCGTTATTACCATAGCCATACCCATATCCATATTGTCCGAAACCACGGTTGCGGACGCCATTGAATACGATCGCTATATTCTTCAGGGGGCGCACAAGCATGTTAGCATCAAGCATCTTGATAGACGCTTTCGGCGTGGCTCCATGGCGCACCACGTACAAGGTGGCATCACACATGGGAGACAACAGATACGCATCGGTTACAGGGCTTACGGGGGCAGTGTCGATGACCACATAATCAAATATGGTCTCGAGGTATTTTAACAGTTCGTCCAGGCGCCCATTGATGATCAGTTCCGAGGGGTTGGGCGGAATGGCGCCTGAAGGAATGAAAAAGAGATTGGGATTGACAGCCGTGCTCTTGATAATATGGTCGGCCTCTTTATCGCCTACAAAATAGTTGGTGAGCCCCACCTGCCTGCTGATATTGAAGATCGGGCTGAGCGCCGGTCTCCGCAGGTCCATCTCGAGGAGGACCACTTTTTTGTTCGTCATAGCCAGGCTGGCGGCTATATTGACTGAGATAAAGCTCTTGCCCTCTCCCTGGATGGTGGACGTGACAAGGATCTTCTTTTTGCGGCTGTTAATGCCGATATAGGCCAGCGAGGTACGCAACTGGCGGAACTGTTCTGCGATGACAGACCTGTTCCCTTCCTCGATGACGAAGAGATCGTGATTGTCGTTCATCATTATCTCTCCGATGACCGGGATACTGGTATACTCCTCTATCTCGCTGCGGAAGATGATGTGCTGGTTGAAGACCTCACGAATGGCCACAAACGCGGCGCCTGCGCCGAAAGCGCCGATGATGGCGATCAGGTAGACCAGCATCTTTTTCGGGCTGACGGGCTTTACGCCGGACTGGGCGTCGTCTACGATACGCGTATCGGCTACTGCGGAGTTATAGGAGAGCGCGGTCTCCTCACGTTTTTGCAGCAGGAAGCTGTAGATGCCGTTCTTGATGGTCTGCTGCCGGCTGATCTCTACCAGGCCTCTTTCTTTCTGGGGCAGTCTCCTGAGAATAGAAGCGTACTGATTGCTGGTGCCCGTGAGGTTGGCCTTGCCCGCCTCGAGGTTCTGCCGCTGCAGCCTTACCGCCGCAAGCACGTTGGGTTTCAGCTTTTCTATTCCGTCGCGTACCGAGGTCAGCAGCGGGTTGTTCTCGGCAGTCGTCTTCTGCAGACTCTCGTACTGGACCTCCAGGTCATATAATTTTCCCAGGAGGGAGGCCAGGGCAGGGTTGTCCACGCCAAGGGTCGCCGGGACGACTCCGGGCTGGTTGGCGCCGGAGGTCAGCGACCGTTCGACCTGGTCGAGCACTGCCAGCTGGACGTTGACCTCACTGAGCTTCTGGTCGTTGGCCCCGACGTTGTCAAGGTATAGCTGGCCCTGGGCGCTGATGTCGACGATGCCTTCCCTGGTCTTGTACTTCTGAATATTCGATTCCACGGAATCCAGCTCTCCCGCCACCAGCTTCAGCCGTTCATTGATGAACTTCAGCGTATTGGAGGCGAGGGCGTTCTTGTCGTTGATCGCCGCCCGGTTGTAGGCAGCGATGAGACCGTTGAGGACGTCCTCTCCCCGGCGGGGTACGGCGTCGCGGATCTTGAGATTGATCACCGAAGAGAGCTTGGTGGCCTGGGTCACTTTCAGGGCGTTCATCATGCCGTCGGTAACAACCCTGGCATTGAGCAGGACATAGTAAAGCTTTTCTTTATCTTCCGGTTTGCTATAGTTGGTATTCGTGGTGAAACGGAGAGTGGTGTTCCCGTCGACGGGGACCCACTGGTTCAGCGGATAGCGCTGTCCTTTTATAACAACTTCTTTGGTGCTGCTGTCATAGGTAAAATAGACCTTGGGGTCGCCCTGGACCTCCCGGATCGAATCCGGATGCAGCGCCTCGATCGTAATGGGCGAGCTGAGATAGGCCGACTGGTCTTTGATCGGACCCTCGGCCATGACCGGGGCATAAAGGGACAGGTTCTCCACCACCTCGTGCATGAGCATCCGCGAGCGGACAACCTCGATCTCGTTCTCGACTAATTTTTTTGAGCCGAACAGATCCAGCTGTTCCATCAGGTTGGCGTCGTCCACGCCTTTCTTCTCGTCCTTGACCAGGATCGTTGCGTTTGCCTCGTAGATAGGTGTCGCATACCGCAGGTAAAGCCAGGCTCCCGCACCGAATAGGATCAGGAGCGCAAGGAACAATGGCCAATACGGCAGGTACTTGAACAGCAGCCCGGTTATCAGGTTGCTGTCCTTGTCTTCAATTCCCCTCTTCTGTGTTACTTGCATAGTCTTTCTTTTAATGGTTAATTGTGCCTTATCGAATAGGTGACGATCACCGCAATGAACGATAAGCCACTCAGGATTATGGGAAGCAACTGCTGGGTACGGCTGGTACTTGCGACCTTGGAATTATTCGGCTCGACGTACACGACGTCATTGGTTTTTAAATAGTAATAAGGAGAGTTGAGTATCTTTTCAGAATTGAGGTTGAGGCGATGGATGATCTTGTTCGGCCCCTCTTCACGTATCAGCAGGACATTGTCCCGCTTGCCATAGATGGTCATGTCTCCGGCGAGGCCCAGCGCTTCAAGGACAGAGATCTTTTCGTTGCCGACGTTGATCGTTGTCGGCCTGGCTACCTCACCCAGGACAGTGACCCGGAAGTTGAGGAACCGGATGTTCACGATAGGGTCGGTCAGCAGTTTCTTTTCCGTGAGACTGTTAGTTATGGATTGTTCAAGCTGTTTTTTGGTGAGGCCTGCCGCCTGTATGGTGCCCAGCACGGGGAATTTGATGGTCCCTTCGGCGCTGACGAGATAACCCATGGGCTGCTGCATATTGCCGCCACTACTACCGGACATCCCGTTCGGATTGGTGGCAACGGAGAGCGATGACACGGACGCGGCCTGGTTGGGGAGGTTGAATACCAGGGAAGCTTCAGGGTTCAGACTGCTAACGGTAATGTTGAGCAGGTCGTTCTTCTGAATGACCGATTCTATATTCACGTCTGTACTTTTCAACGTGGTGTCCTGAACGTTATTAAAATAAACGATCTTCTTTGTGTTAACACACGATACGGATAGAATACACAAAAAGCATAACACTAAAAGAAAAGGGTTCTTTTTTAAATGGGTCATTTAATTATTGATTTCATTGAATATGGCGTTCGTTCTCGCATCGGAGACGTTTCACCAGGCAAGCAATAGATAGCTTAAGAATGGTTTGCTTCTACAGGAATATTGAAGGCAACACGGGGTATGCCGGGGATGGGGTCAGGCAGGGTCCCTGCCTTTTTGCAATTAACAGGAGATGAATAATTAGCCACTGCAAAGTAGCATTTTAATCGATGACCGTCAACTTTTTTTGTCCATTTCTCAGTTTTTGAAGCCTTAGTAATTTTACCATTTCCGGTCTCTTGTATTTTTCCAACCCTCAATTACCAAATCTGTACCAAAAATTCCGGCATATCTTTATTTTGCGTTCTTAATCGAATTTTAAGGCTGGAATTTTATCAACATTCACCCTCTATCATCTTTAGAATCACAAACATGCGGAAATTACTATGGATCTTTTGCCTGTCGGTCCCGGCCCTTTGTCACGGGCAATCCAATGCCACCGGAGATCTTGGTCAATATGTTCATCCGATCATCGGTACGCAACGGATGGGGCATACATACCCCGGCGCAACGTCCCCGTTTGGCATGGTACAGCTAAGCCCGGATACGGACACGATCCCCTATGAACTGAACGGGAAATATAATCCGGACGTCTATAAATATTGCGCGGGCTACCAATATGACGATAAAACGATCGTTGGGTTTAGTCATACCCATTTTAGCGGTACCGGGCATTCCGACCTGGGCGATTTCCTGATCATGCCGACGACGGGTGATCTCCGGCTCAATCCGGGTGTGGCCGGCCAGCCGCATAGCGGCTACCGCAGCGCCTTCAGCCATTCCACCGAGGTCGCCGAACCCGACTATTATAAGGTGAAGCTGGAGGACTATAATATTCTCGCCGAGCTGACGACGACCACCCGCGTAGGCTTCCACCGCTATACTTTCCCGGCTACAGACCAGGCGCATATCGTGCTCGACCTGATGCATGGCATCTACAACTACGAAGACAAGAACGTATGGACATACGTACGCGTTATCAATGATACGCTGGTCGTGGGATATCGCCAGACCAGCGGATGGGCAAGGACCCGAACGGTATATTTCGCCATGAGCTTCTCAAAACCCTTCTACCAGTATGGCAGCCGCAATTATTCCAGGAAGCAGGTCTATCGTGGTTTCTGGGGGAAATTCGACCAGAACCACAATTTCCCGGACATCGCCGGCCGGCAGCTGCGAATGTATTTTGATTTCAAGACGCACGAAGGCGAACAGCTCGGGATCAAGTTTGCGATTTCTCCGGTCAGCACCGACGGGGCATTGCTCAATCTCCGGACGGAAGCGCCCGACTGGGACTTCGACCACATAAGGCGACAGGGTAGGGCAGCCTGGAATGCCGAGCTGGGCAAGCTCCGCATCGAAGGCGATCAGGCCACAAAGGAGAACTTCTACACCTCCATCTATCACGCTTTCATCAACCCTACGGTCTATATGGACGCAGATGGATCGTATCGCGGGCTCGACCAGCAGAACCACAAGGCCGACGGCTTTGTCAACTACACTACCTTCTCGCTCTGGGATACGCATCGTGCGTTGCATCCGCTGTTCAATATCCTCCAGCCCACGCGGAATGCAGATATGATCCGGTCTTTTCTGGCGCACTACCAGCAGAGCGCCGAGCATATGCTGCCGATCTGGTCGCACTATGCCAACGAGAACTGGTGCATGTCGGGCTATCACTCCGTGTCGGTCATCGCAGACGCCATCGTCAAGGGCAACACGCCGTTCGACGCCGGCCAGGCGCTGGACGCCTGTATCGCCACCTCCAGCCACCGCAGCTTTGAAGGGCTGGGCGCCTATATCGACAAAGGATATATCCCCGCAGAGACCAACGGCACTTCGGTCTCCACGACATTGGAATATGCCTACGACGACTGGAGCATCGCTCAGGCCGCAAAAAAGCTGGGAAAAATGGATATATACACGACGTATATGCGCCGTTCGGAGAATTACAGGAATGTCTTCGACCCTTCCATCGGCTATATGCGCCCCCGTTTGGCAGACGGCACCTTCCGACGCGACTTCGACGTGCTCAGCACCAACGGGCAGGGCTTTATAGAGGGCAACGCGTGGAACTACAGCCTGTATGTCCCGCACGACCCCGCGGCGCTGATCACGATGCTCGGCGGCAAAAAAAGATTTGTCCGGCACCTCGACTCCCTGTTCACGATGGAGCTGCCCGATAAATTTTTCGCAGAAACAGAAGACATCACCCGTGATGGTATCATCGGCAACTACGTACACGGCAACGAGCCTTCGCACCACGTCGCCTATCTGTACAATTGGACCGACCAGCCCTGGAAGACCCAGGAGAGGGTGCGGATGATCCTCGAAAAACAGTACAAGCCCACTCCCGATGGCCTGGGCGGCAACGATGACTGCGGACAGATGAGCGCCTGGTATATCTTTACCGCGCTGGGCTTCTACCCGGTCGCCCCCGGTTCGGTTGAGTATGCCCTCGGCAGCCCGGCCGTCAACGCGGCAACCATCCGGCTGGACAACGGAAAGACGTTTACCATCGAGGCAAAGGACCAGGGTCCCAAAAATGTCTATGTAAAAAAGGTAACCCTCAACGGACAGCCCTTAAACCGGCGCTATATCACCCACGAAGAGATCATGGCTGGGGGTAATCTGGTGTTTTATATGAGTGAAAAACACTAACCGGACGGAGTCCGGTTAGTCCACGAAGTGGACAGACAAATATGGGGACTGGGCAAAAAATTATTTTTAACCAATTTTTTGTCCCGGGCCCGGAGTGAAGTCCTGTACCGGGCTTGCAAATGCGGTTTTTTTATCATATATTTATAGGTGATTTGATTTTTTTCAACAAAAAGATCCCGCCATATGAAAAAAGCTACTTCTGCAGGCAATGCCGGGTTAACGATCCTGTTAGCGATCGGATTCCTCGGTCTGGTGATGTTCCTGTCCTATGTGTTTATTACAGGGACGATGAAATAGGCATCTTGCGCTAATTGATAGAATAATAAAGCCGGATAGTTTGACTACCCGGCTTTTTTAATTGCGTTCTATTTACTTAGTAGGAGAGATATGTAGTATTGAAAGTACCGTTGGTGACGACCACGCTGTCAAGGCTATTGCTAAAACCATTGTAGATCACGCCGGAGAAAGTACCCGCTACGCGCTTGCCGGTCTTGTCCAGCGTCGTGACAGTCAGCGTACCATGAGAATGGTCCGACCAGGAGTCATAGCTAACACCCTTGATCAGGTAGGTTACGATGACGTTGTTGCTGTTGAAAATGTCCTGCGACTTATTAACGGTGATCGTATCACTGAAAGATACGGCGATACCGGTAGTATCCTTGCCGCTGACCGTCATCCCTGCGATCGTCACGCCGCCCTGAAGGTCGACTGCCTGGGTTTGTCCGGGGTTGAAGCCGCTGCCGTTGATGGTTGCCGAGATACCGCTTGAGCCGCCGCCGCTCTTCTTACAGCTGGTAGAGAAAAGGAGGGTGGAGACTACGATTAAAAGGAGGCTAAACAGTGAAGTAGATTTGATCTTCATAGTAAAATTGGTTTAAAGAGTAAGAGTTTTGCCTTAAACGCGAGCCATTCTCCTTTATTGCCGTTTCGGGCGCGTTTTAATGCTATTTTTGCGTCCGAAACACGATTTAGCATGATCAGGATCGGCAATATACAGCTCCCGGATTTCCCTCTGCTGCTGGCGCCCATGGAGGACGTCAGCGATCCGCCCTTTAGGGGTGTTTGCCGGGCTTATGGGGCTGATCTGACGTATACGGAATTTATCTCCAGCGAGAGCCTGGTAAAAGGCGCCATCCGCAGCCGCCGCAAACTGGACATCTTCGACGGCGAACGGCCGGTAGGCATCCAGCTCTTTGGCGGTGACGAGGAGAGCATGGAGCTGGCGGCCGAGATCGTAGACGCCACCGGCCCCGATCTGCTGGACATCAACTTCGGATGTCCGGTGAAGGGTATCGTCCACCGGGGCGCCGGCGCGGGCGTGCTGAGGGACCCCGACCGCATGGTGCGGCTGACGGCCGCCTGCGTACGTGCTACGCGGCTGCCCGTAACCGTTAAGACCCGGCTCGGCTGGGACGATAACTCGAAGAACATCGAAGAGGTAGCGCTGCGGCTGCAGGACACAGGTATCAAGGCCCTCACCATACACGGCCGTACCCGCTGTCAGCTGTATAAGGGCGAGGCCGACTGGACACTCATCGGTAAAGTAAAGAACAACCCGCGCATCACCATCCCCATTTTCGGCAACGGCGACATCGACAGCCCGCAAAAGGCCCTCGAGTATAAGAACAGATACGGCGTGGACGGCATCATGATCGGCCGGGCAGCCATCGGCTATCCCTGGATATTCCGGGAGATCCGGCACTACCTGGAGACCGGCCGTCGATTGCCTGCGCCCAGCGTCGAAGAAAGGGTGGCCGTTTGCCGGCAGCACCTGGAAGGTGCGCTGGCGTGGAATGGCCCCGTACAGGGGATCAACGAAATGCGCGGTCGCTATGGGCACTACCTGAAGGGGATACCGGACATCGGGGTCTATCTTAGACAGCTGGTGCGCCTGTCCGACCCGACGGAAATAGCCGCCCTGCTCACAACGATCGAAGACCAGTACAGGGGTCATATTATCACTACTGAATCTATACGCCTGGTCAATTATCATACGCACTGCGCCTTGTAACGTGTACAAAACCCCCTAACTTTACCCGCCTAAAACTCTTTTTCAACGTGCGCAAAAAAGCTAGCCTTTTCGTGCTGTCCGCCCTGACCACCGCTGTGGTTTTCGGACAGCCGGCCAAAGGGACATCAACGTCTGCTGCCGTCTATACGACTGCTGCCAGAACCGAGCTCCGGCTGACTCACAACGGTACCCTGCATTTCTCCCCCTTCCGCCAGCCGCTGGAGACGGAACCCTTCGTGCTAGTGGACGCCACGAAAACCTTCCAGCCGGTCGAGGGCATCGGGGGCGCGCTCACCGACGCGTCGGCAGAGACCTTCGCCAAATTGTCCAAAGACAAGCAGCAAGAGCTGCTGACCGCCTATTATAGCCCCGAAAAAGGCATCGGCTATACCCTTGCCCGCACCAATATCCAGAGCTGCGATTTCTCCAGCGACAGCTATAGCTATGTCGGCGACAACGACCCCCAGCTGAAGACCTTCAGCGTGGCGCACGACGAGAAGTTCAAAATACCGCTGATACGACAATCCATCGCCGCGGCCGGCGGTCAGCTGAAATTATATGTCAGCCCCTGGAGTCCTCCGGCCTGGATGAAAGACAACAACAGCATTATCCACGGAGGGCACCTTCGACAGGAATTTGCACAGTCCTGGGCCAATTTCTTTATAAAATTCATCCGGACTTACGAAGCAAAGGGCATCCCCATCTGGGGGCTGACCGTGCAGAACGAGCCGATGGCCAACCAGAAATGGGAGTCCTGCATCTATACGGCGGAAGAGCAGCGCGATTTCATCAAAAAATACCTGGGGCCCACCCTGGAAAAGGCCGGCATGAGCGGTAAAAAGCTCATCTGCTGGGACCATAACCGCGACCTCATCTTTCAGCAGGCCAGCACCATCCTCGAAGATCCCGCCGCCGCAAAATACATATGGGGGATCGGCTTCCACTGGTACGAGACCTGGACGGGCGGACCGATGCTGTTCGACAACCTCCGGCTGGTACACGAGGCATTCCCGTCCAAGAACCTGATCTTTACGGAAGGCTGTAAGGAGAGATTCGAGTTCGACAGCCTCGCCAGCTGGTCGCTCGGCGAAAAATATGGCTATTCCATGATCAACGACTTCAACAGCGGGGCTACGGGCTGGACCGACTGGAATATCCTTCTGGATGAGAACGGCGGGCCCAACCACGTCGGGAATTTCTGCTTTGCGCCGGTTCATGCCGACACCCGCAACGGCCAGCTGATCTATACCAATGCTTTTTATTATATCGGCCATTTCTCGAAGTTCGTCCGTCCCGGCGCCCGGCGTATAGCGGTGTCCTCCAACCGCGCCGCCCTGCAGACGACGGCTTTTGTGAACAAAGACCAGAGCGTGGTTGTCATCGTAATGAACGACACGGACAAGGCATGGGCCTATCACCTGATCGTCAAAGGAGAGGCTGCCGTTACGGAGAGCCTGCCGCATTCTATCGCAACCCTAATCATAAAATAATGGCATTGTTCAGAAGATTGGCCCTGCTTGGTTTTACCATGTGTTTTTTTTCAGCGGAGTATGGCTTTGCACAGAAAGACAAGGATAAAGACGGACAGGTGGCCGTATGGCTGACCGATCCGGGACACAACGTATTCTTTCAGCAGCAGCCCGGACAGCGGCTCGAAAAGGACGGCGCCGTTACGGGCCCGGTTATCAGGATCGACGACTCCAAAGGCCTCCAGGAGATGGAGGGCTTCGGCTTCGCCCTGACAGATGGCAGCGCCCAGCATCTCCTGCAGATGAGCCCCGACGCCCGCGCGGCCCTGCTGCGTGAGCTGTTCGGGACCGATAGCACCCATATCGGCATCAGCTATCTGCGCATCAGCATCGGCGCCTCCGACCTCAGCGACCACGTGTATTCCTATGACGACCTGCCGGAGGGTCGGACGGATACGGCCATGACGCATTTTGACCTGGGACCCACAATGAAGGAGGTCGTCCCTGTGTTAAACGATATCATCAGGATCAACCCGCAGATAAAGATAATGGGCTCTCCCTGGTCGGCGCCCATCTGGATGAAGACCAATCACGACACCAGGGGCGGCAGCCTTCTGAAGCAGTACTACTCCGCCTACGCCAATTATCTGGCGAAATTTATCCTGTCGATGCAGGACCAGGGCATCTTTATAGAAGCCATTACCGTACAGAACGAGCCGCTGCATCCCGGCAATAACCCCAGCATGTACATGCCGGCGGAAGAGGAAAGGGATTTCATCAAGACCGCGCTGGGACCTGCATTTCAGCGGGCGCGTATCGACACCCGGATCATCATCTACGACCATAATGCCGACCGGCCCGACTATCCCATCACCGTGCTGAAGGACCCGGAGGCAAGACAATACATCGACGGCTCGGCCTTTCACCTGTATGCGGGTAAGATAGACTCGCTGTCCCTGGTGCACGACGCCTTCCCCGACAAGAACCTCTATTTTACGGAGCAGTGGGTAGGAGCGCCCGGCGATTTCAAAAAGGATATCCCGGAGCATATCCACAAGCTGATCATCGGCGCATCCCGCAACTGGTGCAAGACGGTCATCGAATGGAACCTGACCTCCAACCCGGCCCTGCAGCCGCATACCGACCGCGGAGGCTGCGACCGTTGCCTGGGCGGCGTCACGATCGACGGCGACAAGGTGACCCGGAATCCCGGCTACTACATCATCGCGCATGCCTCCAAATTCGTACGCCCCGGATCGACGCGCATCATGAGCACTTCGGATGACAGCTTGCCCAACGTCGTCTTCCGGACTCCGGATCGCCAGAATGTAGTGATCGTTCTGAATAATACAGCAACACCTCAGACCTTTACGATCGAATACAAGGGCAAACGAATACGCCCGGCTCTGGAGCCGGGCGCAGTCGCAACATATATTATGGAAAGTAAATAGATGGTTTGCCCCTAGTGCTGAACCACAAATCGGCGGGCGTTGACCGCGCTGAATTTGGCCTGTAGCGTCAGCAGGTAAGAGCCGGTTGGCAGACCGCTGACCGGCAGAGCGACCGTATTGGGTCCGGCCTGCATGTCGACCGTCTTCTTCTGCATGATCCTTCCCAGCATATCATAGATATACAGGTCCACCTGTTGCGCAGAGCTGCTGTTATAGCTGACATTCAGGAGGCTCTTGGCCGGGTTGGGATACAGCGACAGCGACAGGGCATTCAGGCTGTCCAGGCTGGCTGCTCTTGCGCTGTCTGCGCTGCGGGCGGCCGTTGCGGCGGTGCTGTCGTTAAAGGCGTTGGCTACTCTGGACGTGGGCGTTACCGAGTCTGCAGCCGCAGTGGCCGAAGAGATGGCGAACGAGACTGTATTCGAGAAATACTGCCAGTACTTGCCGTCCCCGTCATTCCCCATTACCTTGATCGTATGCGTGCCGGCAGGTGCATTCGTCCAGATGGCGACATATACGCAGGAGTCATAGGCAATGCTCTTCTTCGAGATGGTCAGCCCCGTGATCGCCTTGCCGTTGTCCAGCCAGTAGGTGGCCGAGATGACATTTGCGGCATTCGGGAACTTGATGCCCATGGTCAGGGACATCGTACCGCCGGTCTTAAGACCGTTGCTGCTGGAATAGCTGAGCTTCATCTTGGGGTCGCAGCCCGGGATCGTCAGTCCTGTCACGTCGGTCCGGAACTCATCCCGGTGGATACCGATGCGGTTGAGGTGCCAGTCCTTGCCCTTCGTAAGATTGAAGGCGCCGGTCTTCAGCAGGCTGTCCATGGTAAAGGGCAGGATCGGCGTGATCCTTCCGCCGTTGAGCCGGATATTGTCCTGCCAATAGACGTTGAGCTTTGTGAAGGGCGTTCCCGTACGGGCATAGGTGGAATTGGTGGTGCCGTCCTTGTTGAACAGCGAATCGATATTGCTGTAGGACAGGATACCGGGGTTGCAGGTAAAGACGCAGCCGGTAAAGGAAGGCCATATCTTCGACCAGTAGGAAAGGCTGGGACTGCCGTTGTTGATCATGTCAGAGCATTCCGGGTAAGCGGCCCGGTAAGCCGGACTGCTGCTCCACATCGTCTTCAGCGCATTGTAATGGGTGCTGAAGGTGGGACTGGAAGTAGGCTCGATCATGGTAGTCGCAGGATACTGGGTGTTGACCGAAATATTGTTGGCATAGGCCTGGAAATAGCCCTGGTGGTTGAAGAAGCCTTCCGCAACCCTTTCGGTTATACAATAGACCGTACTGTCGCCCGAAGAGAAATTGTCGTTGTAAAATCCGTTGGCGGCCAGCGCGTCGTGCGCGTAGTTATGGTTCAGCTTGTTGCCCCTCGACAGCCAGAGCTGTCCGATCTCCACTTTGTAGAAGGCGCCCATATCGGAATATACTTTCACAACGTCGAACACGTCATTGAATTCAAAAGTATTGCTGTTCCCTCCATAGAGCATGCCAACCTGGGGACTGTCGTGCACCCTGTTATAGGCCACGTATACGCCGACGGCCTCCTGTGTATTGACGGCCGCGGAATAGAGCAGCGCTTCCCGTGCAAAAGAATAAATATGGTTGTTGATGACCTTGTGGTGCGACAGCGTAACGTTGAACTGGTCCGTCGTAAAGTTGTCGCTCTTGACGATAACCCCGCCTGCACCGACCGAATCGATATCACAGCTCTGCACGACACACCAGCTACCGCCGGTGATCGTCACACCGTTGCCCGAACAGAGGCTGATATGGGCCCCGTCCACCTGTACGTTGTGGCAGTCGCGGATCTCTACGCCGTTGCCCGAGCCGCCGCGGACGTCGATGTTGATGAACTGAATGTTGTTGGCGTTGGCCACAGAGATCGCCGGCGCCTTGCAGTTGCCGGAAAAGGCAAGGGTGCCCGTCGACGGTGGCCATATGTACAGCATCTTGGTCCGGAAGTTGATGGCCCACTGTCCCTCGGCTGCGATCTCTTCTACCAGGTTGAGGGCGAAATAGGGTTCCTGCCCGGATACCAGCCTTCCATAGGGCTTGGCGCCAAGACCACCGTAGATGCCGATCGATTGCGTAATGAGGCTGTCCGCCGTATTGATCGAATAGGTCCTTACGACGTCCATCTGGAACTGCGCCTGCCAGTTGCCGGCCAGCCAGAGTCCACCGTCATTGATGGCCTTTTGCCAGTACTTGCCACGGTCGTCCTGGTATTTGAAGACGCCCCCGGGCACGGCCTTGTACGTGCCGGCGTTCACCACCTTTATCATGGGCATAGTGCCACTGGCGGCGGGGTAACGCGACATCGGCAGCGGCTGTCCGTCCTTGTAGAATTTGGGAGATACCAGGTCGCTGATGCCGAACTGGGCGGGCCACTGAGCCGAATCGGCAATCCCGAGCGAACGCAGCGGGATCTGCCTTACCATCGTCTTGGCAGTGGCGTTGATGATACGCGACTTGATGCTGTCTGGAATGGCCTGCAATTTGCTTCTGTCAAGATAGCTCTCCGGCGTGAACACCGCGCTGTGAGCCGAACTCGCCACATATACCACCGGATCGGCCGCGGTCCGGCTGTCGGTCGCATCCAGGCTGAGCGATTTGTATACCCCGTTTGCGAGGTAAATGATACAGGCCTGGGACTGGTGGGCGCGCGCAACAGCCCTGGCGCGGTCGAGATTTACAGGGGTCGAGGCAGAAGTTCCGTCACCGGTCGCCGACCCGTTCGGCGAAACGTAAATGTGAAGATTCTGTGCGTAGAGGCCTGTAAATGAAGTTAATGTAAAAATTAATAATGTGTAAAGTTTTGCGGGTTGGACATACGTTTTCATGATCAAATCAGAGCAGCTTTTAATAGTAACAGGAATAATAGGACTCAAATCTTAGCAGGAGAACAACGCCTTATTGCGTAACAGGATTGAATAAGACCGACAGTTTTCTTCGGAAAACAGCAGTTCCGACTATCCATTTTAAGTGTTTACTCTGAAACAGGGGTAGACTTACTTTCATACAAGTTATTGGTTTTAATGATGTTGCAACGGTTCTACACACACGAAAAACCGTACCATTTGCGACATCGGACAATTGTTTTTTTATCAACAAAAAAAATAGCCGGCTTTTCGCCGGCTATTGTCATTAAATGATCAGTATGTCGTATGATTATCCCTGTTCAGGTGATATTTCCATCCGCACTACGCAGGCGACCTTCCATCCGCGATGGTCGGTGCCGGGCCTATGGCTGGTCCCACCAGACCCGGTCGACCAGCGTAGCCGACTGCTGAGGCTGCGGGTTGGCGTTGATCTCGGTCTGGGGATAGATCAGCCGCCGCGGGATAGCGGGGGCCTGTGCGTTAGGCACGATGGTCAGGCGCGGGAAGCCCGTCCTGCGCCAGTCATTGAAATTCTCCGGCGACAGGAAGTCCGCGATGACCTTCTCCTGCATCAGCAGCTCGAGTGCTCCATTAGCCGGCAGCGTGCTGCGTGCGGCCAGGTAGGTGTTCATGTCCGCCGTGGCGACACCCAGCCGGGTCATGTGTGTAGTGATGGCGCTGGTGTAGTAAGGCTGCGCCGCGGCGACCCCCGACTGGATCAGATTGGCCTCGGCCTGGATGAACAGCACCTCCGTATAGGGCATGATGTATTCGGTGGAGTTGACGCTGCAGTAGGCGCTGCCCAGCAGGGAATAGTTCTGCAGGTTGCCGATATTGGGAGTGCCGATGGCCCGCCCCGTATAAAGCCCCGTATTTACCGCCTTGGCGATGAGGAAAGGCAGGCGCGGATCGCTGCGCGTCTTCAGCGTGTCCACGATCGCGGAGGACGCCACGAGCGTCGACAGGGGCTGCATGTTGACATACCAGATATTCTGTGACGTGGAAGCGCCGGGATAGGCGAATTTCCATTCGTCTGCGGTACCCGTCATCCCGTTCTGCAGGGCGGTCAGGGCGAGTCCGGCCTGTGTGGCGGCAGTGTGACCCGGAGCCTTGGTCAGGTGCATATAGTACCGCGCCTTCAGGCTGAAGGCCAGTCTTCTCCACTGGGTCATATTCCCCTTGTAAAAATAGTCGTCTGCGCCTACCGGCAACCCCGCCTTCTTGTCGATGTCAATGACGGCTTTATCGAGCAGGGCCTGAACAGTGTCGTAGAGGACGTCCTGCTTGTCGTACGCCGGCGTAAAATTGCTGGCTCCCTGCAGCGCCTTTGAATAGGGCACCTCACCCCACAGGTCAGTGAGGAAGGCCAGCGTATAGGCCGTGAGTATCTCGGAGATAGCCGTATAGTTGGAATTGCCGTTGGCAGTGCTTTGCTGCCGCATGATCTGCAGATTCGCCAGACATGTCTGATAGGCGGTATTCCAGGTCTGGTTCAGGTTCGTATTCACGAAGTAATACGTGCCGTAGTTGAGCGCGACCTGGTTGTAGCAGATCATCTGCATGAAGTGATTCGTATACGTAGCCGCGTCGGCCTCCCCGCCGGCCGCGATGCCATGTGCTATATTGTATTCGATGGGGGCGAGGAGTATCTTTTCCTGGACAGCGAGGGGGTTGTTCGGGTCCCTGTTGACATCCACGAATTTCTTACAGCCCGCGGCCGCGAATAAAAGGAAGGCGCTGATATAGAGGATCGATTTTTTCATGATTGCTGTTTTTTTTATGTGCCGGATATGCCTCATTTGAATACCACGTTCAGCGTCAGGTTGAACGACCGCGAGCTGGGGACAGTGTTGGCATACACCCCCTGCGATCCGTTGGCGGTACCATAGCTGCTGACCTCCGGATCGGAGCCCGTGAAATGGGGCGCGTCGATGAAGAGATTGCGACCGGTGAGGGTCAGGCCGACCGACGCAAAGGGCGTCTTCCTGATGACAGAGGGCGAGAGCTTATACCCGATAGAAGCCTGGCGCAGCTTGAGATAGGTGCCATCCTGCATCGCCGACTCGTAGATCGTGTTCAGCCGCTGGTAGTAGGCCTCGGCGGTCACCACCTTGGTATTGGGCTGCTTGGTGCTGGCTACGATGCCCTGCACGACGCGGTTCTGGCGGTTCTCCGTCACCTTGGGCGTTCCGTAGAAATAGCCGTAGCGGTCGTCCGAGTTGAGGATATCGCCCCCCTTGCGATAGTCGAAGAAGAAGCTTAACGTCCAGTTCTTGTAGTAGAAGGAGTTGTTCATCCCCGCCAGGAAATCCGGCTGGATATTGCCCTGGATGATGTTGCCGCTGCTGATCTTGGGCAGACCGTTGTCGTCGATCAGTATCTGGTGGGTCGCGGAATCCCGGGCGTAGCCGTAGTTGTAGAACACGCCGTAGGGCATGCCGACAAAGGCCCAGGTCTGCCCGATCTGCAGCTGCTGGGTGCCACCGTTGATCCGGGTCACCTTGTTGCGCACGCGGGTATAATTGAGCGTCAGGTCCCATCCGAAATCCTTCCCTTTGATGGGGCTCACGTTCACCAGGGCCTCGATACCTTTGTTGGTCATATCCGCCGTATTCAGGGTCGTGGAGCTATAGCCGGTAGACGGCGCGATCGGCACCTGCTGCGTGAGCAGATTGTCGTGGCGGCGGTCGAAATAGCTTACCTCGAAGCCGATGCGGTTCTTGAGGAAGCTCATCTCGAGGCCGACCTCGCTTTCCTTCGTAGTCTCATTCACCAGGAAGGGGTTGCCTAAGTTCGCGCTGAGCAAAAAGCCGGAATTGCCGTTATAGGGAAAACTCGTGGCCTGCGTAAAGGGCGTGGTCAGGCTGTAGGGAGCTACGTTGTCGTTACCCACGGCGGAATAAGAGACGCGTAGCTTGCCAAAACTGATCGCCGGCGACTTGAGGAGCTCGGAGAAGATAAAGCCGGCGGAGGCCGAGCCATAGGGATAGAAATTCTTGTTCGTCGCGAGTACCGAGGTTCCATCGTACCTTCCCGTCAGCGAGACATTCAGGAATTTCCTGTAGTCGACGTTCGCCTGGGCGTAGAAGCCTATCTTCCGCGTCAGCGTATAGAACTCCTTGCCCACGATCGTCGCACCGTTGGTAACGTTGTCGAAATTCAGGATCGAGGTGCCGGTCCCGACCATCTGGTGAGTCTGGCTATAGTTGGTGTTGATGTTGTTACCAACGAGGAAGTTCAGCGCGAAGTCGCCGAACTGGTGGTTGATCTGGCCGATGAGGTCGTGGTTGACCTGGCGGTAGTTGGTGCTCACCATGGCGATCGTTCCGACAGTCCCCAGCGTATTGCTGGGCGCCTCATAGTAGTCTGCCTGCTGGCTGTAGGTGTCGGCGCCAACCCGTTCGGTAAAGCTTAGCCAGGGCGTCGGGCGGTAGTTGACGGTCAGCACGGGTATGATACGGCTGGTCTTGCTGTTGTTATATACATTATAGAGGTCCCAGTAGGGATTGTTGCGGGAAAATCGGAAGACGCGCTGGTTGCCCGACGCATCCAGGTAGGGCAGCGGATTCCAGGTGGCGGGCGAAGTATATACGGTCCACAGCGGATCGGTCAGGTCATATCCTTCGGGTATGGTATGCGCAGTGGAGAGGGTATAGTTCAGCTGCAGCGTCGTCGTGATCTGATCCGTGATCCGGTTGGTGAACTTGGCGAACATCGCATTCCGTTTGAAGTTCGTAGTAGGTACGATGCCCGTCTGATCCAGGTTGGAATACGAGAAGAAATAGCTGGACTTCTCGCTGCCCCCGCCGACACTGAGGGTATTGGTATAGCTGTGGCCGGTGGTAAAAAAGGCTTTCAGCGGATCCTTGTTGTATTTGACGATGCCCGCCGCCACCAGGCTGTCGATCCGGGGTCCCCAGACCGTGCTGCCCTTGGCGATGTCCCCGTCGAAGTATTTGTAGCCCGAGTCACCCAGCGCATATTTAGTCTGTATCTCCGGGAGTATCGCATTCTCGAAGGAGTACTGGCTGTTCAGCGTGACCTGCGGCTTCTTGTTCAGAGAGCCGGCCCTGGTGGTGATGAGCACGACGCCCCGGGCAGCGTTGGATCCGTATAACGCCGAGGCGGCTGAGCCCTTGAGGACGTTGATGCTTTCGATCGTCGAGGGATCGATATCCGAAAGCCGGCTGGTACCGCCAACAGCGCTGCTGGCGGTGGTGCTTGTGGGGGCGGTCGCGACGCCGGCGGCATTGCCGTTCTGCGCATTGTTGATGGGTATGCCGTCCAGGACGATCAGGGCCTCGTTGTTGCCCTGCAGCGAGCTGCTGCCGCGGATGACGATGCGCGAGGACGCACCCGGCTGACCACTTGATGAAGTGATCTGTACGCCGCTGACCTTACCGGCAAGCGCATTCAGAACTCCCGTTTCCTTTGTGGCAGTGAGCGCATCACCCTTCACCTGTTGCGTGCTATAGGTGAGCTGACTTTTCTCGCGGCGGATGCCGAGGGCCGTGACGACGACCTCGTTGAGCGCTGCGTTGTGTCCCTTCATATGGACCTCCATGTCACCTGAGGCAGCGGCGGCAACCTCCTGCGCTTCGAGACCGACTGCGGTGATCACCAGGGTGGCGCCGGGTTTTATCTGAAGGGTGAATTTCCCTTCGGCATCGGTTGCGGTGCCTCGTCTGCCGCCTTTCTCGCGGACCGAAGCGCCATTCACCGGGTTACCGCCCTCGTCGAGGACCCTGCCGCTGACCTTTTGTGTCTGCGCCAGCGCGGGGAAGCCTGCGAGCCCCACGAACACGGCAACCAGCAGGAGCCAGCGAGTGAAGGTCTTTAGCAGGTGGTTTTGGTGTGTTGTCTGGATCATTGCTTTTCTATTTGTTGATGTTGTCGTAGAATCGCCATTTGGTGGTGAAGTCTTTTTCCAATGGCTGTTTGGTTAAGATCGCCCTTATCATTTCAACGGGCATAGCATTGAGATGCAGGATAGCGTCGTGGTATTGTTTATAGCTCATCTTGCCGCTGTCGACAAGCTCTTTTTTCAGGGCGTAGAACTGACGGCCACCCGTAAGATAGGCCAGCTGGTAAAGGGGCGGGTAGTGGGTCTCGAACGAACGGCGCACCTCGCCGGCCGCATTGGCACGCTCGTGACCCACCCGGTCTACCAGGAAGTCGATGCATTGCTGAGGCGTCCACTTGCCGAGGTGATAGTTCAGGGAAAAGATGATCCTGGCGCAGCGGTGCATATGCCAGAACAGGAACCCGATGCGGTCCTCCGGGGTCTTGGGGAATTTCAGGTCCCAAAGGATCAGCTCCCAGTACAGCGACCAGCCTTCCGTCCAGAAGCCCGAACCAAAATTGCGATAGGTACGGTAACGACCATTCATGAACGCCTGCAGGTTGTGACCGGCGATCAGCTCGTGATGGACCGTAGCCATGGAGAAATGGGGGTTATTACCGCGCATGCTCATCAGGCGGTCGTCCTCCTCCATCGTATTGGTCGGATAGGAGATGCTGATCTCGTTGCCTCCCGTAAAGAAAGGATTTACCAGCTGTCGTTCCGGTGTCATCATGATCATGCCCCAGGTCTCCAGTGCGAGCGGCGGAATGGTGACGAGGTCGTGTTTCTGGATAAAGTCGATGGATTGATTAAAGAGACCAAGGATCATCTCGGGCTGCTGACCGGCGGGAACATAGGAGTTCTTCACCTTTTCGAGCGCGGCCTTCCAGTCATCCCCGAAACCCATTTCCCTTGACGCCTTCAGCATCTCCTGGTCGCACCAGGCGAATTCCTTGTTGGCGATATCGATCAGCTCTTCGGGCGTATAAGGGATCATTTCGTATTTCAGCTGCCGCATCAGCTCGTCCCGGCCAACAGGATGGCCCGCAATACCGCTCTTGTCGGGTGTCGCCAGACTCTTGTTTTTGTCTTTTATTTCCGCGGAATACCCCGCCAGGGCGTCATCCAGCTGTTTGTAGGGTTTGGGCATCCACCAGGTGAACAGCGGATCGTAGCCATTATAAAATTCATACACGCTGGCGATGGCTCTTTTCAGATCGGCCGTTACCTGGTCGGCTTCATAGAGCGCTTCGCTGGTCAGGGTATTGTCGGATTTTATCTTTGGTCTTAACTCCGCTATCTGGCTGGCAAAGTCGAACCAGTCTTTGGCCAGCAGCTCGGGGTTGAGGGTGTGTCCGCGCCTCCGCAGCTGCTCGATGGCATAGATGCTGTCGGAAAAGGGGAACAAGGCCTTGATCTTCCCGTATTGTGTCGCCTCGTCCGCCGCCTGCTGCAGCTTGCCGCTGAGCTCTCTTTTGAAGAGGATATAGTCGACCTTGCATTCCTGCGGAAGGCTTTTGAAGTCGAGTCGCTCCAGCCGGCTGAGGTAGTCACGGTACAGCGTCTTGAGCCGCGCCCTTTTTTCAGGAGAGCCGCCTTCGGTCTGTACGAAATTACCGCCCATAGCGCCACGACCGCCGAAATAGCTGCTGGTATAGAACCGTACCAGCGAACGCAGGTCGGCGTTATAGTTTTCTATCAGGTTGGGCATTTCCTGGCAGGGGACATACGGGTCGGGGGATATCTGGGCAGCGCCTTTCAGGGATAGGAAAGCAACGGCCATAAGGACGCCGTAGAAACGTCGCAGACAATTTCGCATAGTCTTAGTTAAATGGTTATCTCAGGTTCTGTCAAATATAATCAGCGCCGCATTAGGCGGCTGTTTGGGAATTGATCGATCCTTTACTGATTTTAACTGGTTTTATTCGATGGGGATGGAGGCGGATGTCGGTTTGCCTGCAGCGAGAAAGACCGTGTGCGGTCTATTATTGATAAGCACCGTCGTCGTGTGCGCCATATTCGACCGGTTCTCGAGAACCAGCTGTATGCCCGACTTTTTTATAACGACCGGCTGTTCTTTTGCAAAGCCGTCCTGCTGTAGCTCGATGTCGAGATTTTGTTGGCTGGACCGGAGGTATAACCTTGTACGCAGACCGTCGCGGGGAATGACCGATATTTCGGCGGGGTCGTGCTGGATGAGCTTTCCGCCATAGGCCATCCATCCGAAGACCGGGTCGTCGGTGACGATGGTCGCTGCCGTGCGCAGCGCGCCGCCATAGCCAAGGTCCGTCTCGCCGTCATAGTACCAGGGGCCGCGGCCCTGGGCCTTTTGTATCCAGGTATTGACGTACTGCTGGGACTCGAAGGCCCATCCCGAGGCGCCGTCATTGTCTTTGCCGGGATACCAGAATCCGTAGTTGGAGGCTGCGGTCCCCGAGTTGATCAGCGCAAAGGCGCTGAGATAGGACGCATAGCCAAGACGGATATAGTCGGCCGGCTTATCAGCGAAGTGCAGCGCATAGTCGAGGATCGACCAGCCGCCCATCTGGGACATATAGGTCAGCGTGAAGTTATCGCTGCGGCCCCGGTAGTCGCTGCCGAGGTAATAATAGGCGGGCTCGACGGTTCCGCGCAGCGCGAGATTGGCGGCCATCTGCCGCTGCATGAAGTCGAGGGCATCCTGCGACTTTACGGTGGGGTGCGAATACCAGCGTTTGAGATTTTTATCGAACCATAGATTGCTGTCGGGCTGCATCGCGTGGAGCGCGCCATAGCGGGCAAGGGCCTGGGTGGATTCGAAGGCCGTTGCGTCGATGGCGTATTCCGAGCGGAAAGGGTAGGGGTCGTCATAGATAAAGTATTTGACCTTCTTCTCCCACTCGCTGCGCAGGAATTTTACATCTTCGGCATAGCCTTCTTTCTCGAGATCTTCCATTAGCGGCACGAGGAGCAGCTCGTTGTAGCAGCCCCACTTGTAGGTCTCGTACCAGGGAAGGATCTCATAGGGATATTTGAAGAAAGCCTTTGCGGTTTCCTTCGCCTTGATAAGGTATCCTTTTGCGTCCAGGTAGTGCGTCATGCCCGGGTTGTTCTTCGCCACCTTATAAAGACTGTAATAGAGCATTACAATGTGCGGATAGTCGTAGGACCGCCAGACATGCACTTTGTTCTTGTTGCGGTCGTTGAGGTTGGCTTTCCTTAATGTCGTATCCCGGTTAACCTTCCAGCTGGGTGTTCCATACACCCCGTAAGGGTACGGCGTCTCGCTGTCGGTCCGCTGGAGTCCACCCCAGACAAAATGCCGGATATAGTATTCCACTGCATCAATCTCATGCTGGTCGGGGTAGTATATATTCTTGGCCGCTACGAAAGGAGCTTTGCAGAGCGCCGGGTCGTCGCAGGTCAGGACATAGCTGAGCCGGCTGGTATCGAAATAGTCCGGGTTGTCAGGTCCGCGCAGGACGTGGTGCTTCATGTCATAGACGGAGAAGAGGCCGTCATACCATTTTGTGCTGTCACGGTGCTGCTGACGGTTGACGATGAAGGCCGCGCGTTTTTTGAACAGGGTTTCCAGCGGCTCGGTGACGAAGAACTCGAGGTAGGTCGTTTGCCGGTCGCCGTATTCGATGGTGAGGCGGTTCTCGCCTAATCTCGAGAAGGTGAGCTTATAGATATTCCCTTCCTTTTTGACGATCGTCTTATCCGGGAATTCGGGTTTTATCGCATGGATCACCGCCTTGGTTCTCAGGCCTATCGCGGCCTCCAGATCGGTGGGGACCGTCATGCCCGGCGCCACGCGGACGTCGATACCCCCCTCTTCAAAGATGATATCACGGACGCCCTGGTAGTCGTCGGCCCAGCGGAAGACGAACCGGTATTGCCGTCTCTCACCGGGCTTCAGCATCAGCGAAGTCGGGGGCTGGCGCCAGTTGCCGCGTTTCTCCGCGTGGATGGCGTTCCCGGCGTGAATATAGGCGCGGAAGACACCCCGCGCCTGGCCGGTCGGGTAGGTCGAAAAATATTCGAGATGAGCGCCTTTCGCCGGGACCATGACCAGGTAGGGGCCGACGCCGGTCGGCCGTTCCCAGAAAATGAACGAATTGCTGCCGGAAATAAAATGGTGCTTGACCACGTGCTGTTCGAATATCTCGTGTGGGTTCTCCCCGCCGCCGCTGTTATAGGGCAGGGGAAGGGCAAGGTCATCGACCCTTACAGGCGTCGCGCCGGTGTCTTCCACCGTGATGGTCCAGAGAAGCTTCGCTCCCGCCAGATCAAATTGGCTCATCAGCCTCAACGGACCCCGGCCGCTCAGCGAGTCCACCATCAGCTTTCCGAAAACCTGGCCCTTCCGGATATAATTCGTTGTATACTTATCTCCGGTCTTCCACAGGCCGTCAATGCCGTCAGCCGTGCGCTGGATCGTAAAAAACGAATTAGCCGTGTCCTTTGGTTGCCCAAGGCCAACCAGGGAGATCAATAAAAATAATATTGCTACTATTGCTTTATCCATACGGTCGACACCGGTGTTTTGCTGATATACTGTGGCGGTTCATTGGGACGTGTCGGCTGCAGCACCTGTTCAGACTCCGGCGTCGCTGTCGTCGGCACGCGGTTCATCCGGGCATAGTTCGGGACAGCGACCAGCGGAGAGCCGTCGGACCAGCTGCCCTTGATGACCATCACGCCGTGCAGCAGGTCCTTGTCGAATTCGGCTTTGAACGGCCCCTTACCGATCGACTTTGTGATATCCTGGTTGTCGGCAGTCTCGACGTTGTAGAGCAGGGGACCATAGCGGAGGGCTACTTTCCCTTTATCTGCCGCTACTTTCTCGTCGGCGGTGATCTCCTGTACTTTCATAGGCAGCTCGAGGGATATCTTATCTCCTTTCTTCCAGGTCCGGCGGATGATGGCATACCCGTGTTCGATGGCAGGCTTGGCGGGCTGGCCGTTGACGGATAGGGAGATAAGACCACTGACCTCGGGAACGGGCTTGTAGAGCTCGCTCGTCGTCCGGTTGGGGATGCGCACGTGCATCGTGAACTCGGTAGGCTTAGCGGGGTTGACGGTCATGTCGATCTTGCCGCTCCACGGATAGTCTGTCTGCTGCACCATCTCCACGTCGGTGCCCGCGACCTTTTCTATCTTCATCGTGCTGCCGACATAGAGGTTGACATAGAGCCCGTCCTCGCCGCGGACATAGGTCCAGGTCGGCATCATCAGCAGCGTGCGCGGAATATTGCCGACGCAGCAGGGGCAGACATGCCATTCATAGCGCGGCTGCGCGGTCGCCAGCGCATTGGTATAGGTAAAGTCCTTGCCGTCCAGCGACAGCGAGCCCAGCAGTGCGTTGTACATCGTCTCTTCGTAGAGATCGGCGTATTTTGCATCGTGGTAGGCCAGGTTCATCTTGTACTCGAAGAAGATCAGGCCGCAGCTGCTGCAGGATTCGCAGTAGGCATTGTTGCGCAGCGAATAGTCGGGGCCAAAGCCTTCGGAGGTCTCGCCGCTGCCGATGCCTCCCGTGATATAATATTTGCGGTTGACCATATTGTCCCAGAGCGATAGCACGGCGCTCTGATAGTCGACATCCTTCGTCTCGGCGGCAATATCGGCCATGCCGGAATAGGTGTACATGGCGCGCACGGCATGCCCCACGGCTTCATATTGCTCCACGACGGGGACATGGCTCTGGTCGTATTCGCTGCCCCCCTTGCGGTTGTCGAGCAGGAATTTGGCGAGCTTAATATAGGCGTCGCCATGACCATGGCCTTCCATATCGTTGACAAAGCGGCCAAAACGGACCAGCGCCTGTTCCATCTCCTGGTGCCCGTCGTACCACGCTATCTTCCCCGGGCCGATGTTGGCGACCCAGCAGTCGGCTAATTTCTTCGCGGCGTTATAGAGGCGTTTGTCCTTTCCCTCCGTCAGCGTGTAGTGGTTGATGGCCGATTCGATAAAATATCCCGAGACATAGCCTTCGTGGTTGCCGCGTCCTTCGGGCGACCAGCGGTGGTGCCAGTGGCTGGTATCGCGCAGCGTGTAGGCCGTCTGTAGATAGCCGTCGGGCTCCTGCGCGGCGAGGATGATGGGTATCCAGCGCTCCAGCGTTGTTTGCATTTTCTTTTGCGCCGCAATGATCTCCGGGTCGCCCTTCGGGTCGACCATGAGGGCCTCGCACATGGCTTCCACCGTCTGGTGCACCCAGGCGTTGCTGAACACATACCCCTTGTGCTTGCCGTGCGGCTCGCCCCTCAGCGCCTTGGCGGCC
>Ga0105239_10000714_pt1 | contig 47078 bp, 37 predicted proteins | sample KBSC44metaG_FD_92761 | JGI IMG/M metagenome (GOLD analysis project Ga0105239, IMG submission 92761) | Corn rhizosphere microbial communities from Kellogg Biological Station, Michigan, USA - KBS C4-4 metaG | ecosystem: Host-associated > Plants > Roots > Rhizosphere > Soil | place: Michigan, USA...
ATACGTTCTTTCTATAGTAAAAGAAAGAACTGGAGATATTATCTCGTGTGATTTTGCTAACTTCATAGCATGTCAAGAGATAATAAGTACTTAGCATACATTGATGAATCAGGGGGGCATGGCTTTAATTTTAATCATGATACAAATTCTAAATTTTTTGTTATCAATGCCATTTTGATAAAGAATGAAGTTCATGATGCAATTAAGAAGCAATTTGAAGAAATCAAGGTCAAATATTACCCTGACAGTGAGATGAAATCTTCTAAAATTGGGAAAAAGGAAAACATTAGATTAAATATTTTGAATGAATTACATTCTATCGATTTTAATTTTTTTTGTTTAATTGTTGATAAACGTAAGATATATCCAAATTCTGGATTACAATATAAAGAATCGTTCTATAAATTTTTATATGGGTTGTTATATACTAGTCTATATAAATCATTTAGTCAAATTGAAGTCATAGCAGACGAGTTGATTTCTAGCGAGTTTACTATCAGTTTTGAAAATTACGTTAAAGAAAATCACCTTGTTGATCTTTTTAATCAAAGTAAAATCTCATTTCAAAAAAGTAATAGTGAAAGTCTATTACAATTGTGTGATATTATTGGGGGAAGCATTAATAGATTTTATTCTTCAAAATCTGAAATTAACCCTTTTGAAATTTTTAAGGATAAACTTTTAAATAAGACTTATTGGCCGGAAGATAATATTCAATTTACTGTTGAATTAGATGGTACAAATGAGTATACAGATATAATTTCAAATTTATCATTGCTTAGAATTAACGACTATATAAAAAAATATGAAAAAACACAAGATAATGTTATTAAACTAAGAGTTATGTTTCTCTTTTACCTTAGAACCATTTTTTTGCATAACTCTAATAGTCGATTTGTACATACACAGGAGGTAATCAAATATATTGAAGGTGCAACTTCCGAAAAAATAAAAGAGCAATATATTAGACAACAAATTGTAGGACCATTAAGATCGGAAGGGATTTTAATAGTAAGCAATGTGAATGGCTATAAAATCCCTTCAACGAAGAATGATGTTATTATGTTTTTTAATCTTTTCAGTAAAATTATAAACCCAATGATAAGCAGGTTAAAAAAATCTCATGAAGCACTATTTCAAGCAACAGGAGGAGAATTAAACATGTTAGAATATCCAGAGTTTGAGTATTTAAAGAAAATTATTGTTGACTAATTTGGAAACATTTGAGTTATCTATGTGTATTTCTAACATCAACGATTTTAGTATGCAATTAGATAATCTCTACGATTGTCGTTTTAATAGGAAACTTATTAGTATTCACCTTACATTAACTGTGGTCACAAATCACTCTTCCCCCAATTACACGTAGCGCACAGAGTTTGTAAGTTTTCAGCAGTACTTTCTCCGCCTTTGCTCCAAGGTACTATATGATCCACATGCAGTACAGTGCCGGCATCAGTGGCCGGCGACTTCCCGCATGCTACGCATCGGAAGTTGTCCCGTTGCATCACAACAAAGCGTTGGCGGGTAGATATACTACGATTGGTTCTATGACTTGGTTTGCCAGGCAGCTTTTCTGTTGTTGCAAACTCTATAGCCGTACCCACTATTGGGTGGTCATTCGCATAGGTTATAAATGCTTCCAGTGCTTTCTGCCATCCGCCAAATGTAGTGCGGTATATACTTGCACTATATTTTGAGTGTGGTGGTATCAGATCCTTTCTTCGTGGTTGTCGTCCTAGTATTATCCATAATTGTTGCAGGTTTATAAACAGTGGCATTTCTATGATTTTTCGTTTGCCATGTATTAAAAGTCCCGCTTTCACGAGCGCATTGTTCCAACTCTCAAATCTTTGGCTTAAAGTAGATGCATGATAAGTCCCATGTACATTATATTCATTGTAGCGGACAGTGGCTTTATTTAGAAGTTTAGCTACTGCTTTTAGGTCGTCAAGCAACATTTTTTCAGTTATATTCCGGTGGTAGGGTTTTAATTTAGGCATTGGCAATGTGTTCGATAGTTGATGAGGGTTTTGCAATATTGGTAAGTCATAGATTTAATTATCCTTCTGTTTCCTTTTTGGTCTCTGTGTACTTTTGTCGCGCATGGCTTTGTGCTTTCTTCGTGCCCCCTTGTGGTTAAACCTTTCCTTGTTATTTTTTGGTCTCTGTGTACTTTTTTGTCGCGTACTGGCTTTGTGCCTTCCTCGTGCCCTTCGTGGTTAAACGGTTTTATTTTGGTCTTTTCCGCCACAAAGGTGTACCAACTATGTATTTCTTCAAAATCGTATCCGCATGATGCGGTTTTAAGTGGGCATCATACCGTCTTAAACGGGCATGATGCGAAAAAGTATTGGCTATGGGTAAGGGTTTGAAGCATTTTTGGTTAACTTTTTTCTGTCAGAAAAAATTTTAGTGATTTCGGTGGTGTAGATCAATCATATTATTATTTGGTAAGATTCTGCGTACGTGTAGTATAAGCTAATGTCGATAAATTTTGCTCTCCACTGCGGATTTATGTTTTTAACTATTTATTTAATATGGTAGAGTAAATTTATGGGATGAAGGGAGCTTTCTTATTTCTGTTTTTATTGGTGGGCCTGGGTGCGGGTGCGCAGGTGGATGGTAGTGATGGGGCTATTGTGCGGGAGATGAAGGGGTTGGTTGCGGGTGCGGATTTTTTCAGGCTGGAGCGGATGCTGGGGCAGTATAGCGATAGCATCAGCACAGCCGACAGGCTCTATTTTCAGAGCTATGTAGATAATGGCTTTAACCGCAACAGGGCATCGATATACAGAATAGACTCTTTTACGCACTTAGATATACACGAGCGCACGGATACTGCCGAAGCCCAGCTGCTGCAGTTGCTGATGGATAATTATGGTAAGCTGTTTGCATACAGAAAGGCGGGCGAGATAAGCGATTATATATTGCACGCGTATAGTGGTGTATTGGATAGCAGCGAGCGGAATGATGTAGCGAATACGGGCAGGATATGGCATGCGCTGGAGGATGTGGCGCCGCAAAGCATGGCGCCGCATGGTGATGTGCTGATGCCGATGCGCAGGGATATATTGGGGCTATGGAATATACCGGTGAGCAGTGGCGACAGTATGGATGATTTTATCTTTGACACCGGTGCTAATCTGTCGACGATAAGTGAAAGCGAGGCGAAGAAAATGGGTGTGCGGCACTTGCATAGCATGATAAATGTGGGCAGCAGTCAGGGTATGGTGGTGCAGGCAGAGATGGGCGTAGCGGATAGTCTGCAGGTGGGGGCGCTGGTGGTGCGGCATGTGGTGTTCCTGATATTTCCCGATGATATGCTGTATTTTAAGCCGGTGCATTTTGGCATAAAGGGTATCATAGGTTACCCGGTGATAGCGGCCATGCGGCAGGTACATATAAGCGCGGGCGATACGCTGATGGTACCGGCTGTGCCTGCCAAAAGCGATCTGCATAATTTAGAGATGAATGGTAATACGCCGGTATTCTACATGGCGGTGAATAATAATGATACGCTGGATTTTCGGTTCGACTCGGGGGCATCAGAGAGTGAGCTTTATAACAGATATTATGAGCGTTATAAGGCCTGGGTGCATGAGTATGGGCATAAGGTGCGCACAAAGATGGGCGGTGCCGGCGGCGTGCGAAAGAGTAAGGATTATGCGGTGGATGATTTTGTGTTTAAGGTGGGGCATAGGGCAGGGGTGATACATAGCGCGAATGTGCAAACAAAGCCACTGGGCGATGTGGATAGGGTGGCGTATGGTAACATCGGTCAGGATGTGATAAAGGCGCTGGGTGGTGTGACGCTGAATTTTGAAGGGATGTGGATCGAGTTTTGATTTGTGATCCGCGAGTGATTGGGAATTTGCCGTCTCTAACTCTTGTTGCGGTTTTTGAGAAAGGCAGGGTTTTTGTACTGCGTTTATAAATGTGATGTTTATGCGGTATTGTTTTACTTTTTTGATAGTGGTGGTACTGTTTGTTTCGTGCAAGAAGAGCAGTAATAGTGCACCGGGTTCGTTGCCCGATGGATATAGCAATCAGGGCTTGGGAAAGTCGGCAAACGATGTGCTGAGCGGCAGTAAGTATACCGCCATAAATATACAGGTGCAGTACATGCCGGGTTATGCGCTGGATAATACTGTACTGACGAATGTAAGAGATTACCTGAATGCCTTGTGCAACAAACCCGGCGGAGTAACGGTAGGCCAGAGCGAGATAGCAGGCAATGGTGATACACTCAATGAAACGACGGTAAGCCTCATAGAGGCCGCGAACAGAACTGCGTATACAAGCGGCAATACAATAGCATTATACATACTGGTAACAGATGGCTACGACACCGCGGCTAATGCGCTTGGGTTTGCTTATAGAAATACATCGATAGCGTTATTCGGGAAAGAGATATTTACACATTCCGGCGGGCTGGGCGAGGTGAGCAGGGCTAATTTAGAGACGGCTGTTCTGGAGCACGAGCTTGGCCATATTATGGGATTGGTAAATTTAGGTAGTGCTATGGTGCATCCGCATCAGGATGTGCTGCATGGTAATCATTGTACAAACACAAATTGCCTGATGTATTACGAGATGGAATCGAACATTGGGCTGGGGATGATGCTGAGTGGCGGCGGTGTACCAGCACTGGACTCTAATTGCAGGGCCGATCTTAGAAGTAATGGAGGAAAGTAATTAGCTGACGACGCATTTTTCTTAGCTTTAGGGCAAATTATTTTTGATGATCATAGATAAGTTAGCGAATGCGGGATTATACAAAGGCGTGCATGAGCGTATAGGCGTGGCATTTGATTATTTGCAGCGTACAGATCTTGCAAGTATTGCTGCGGGTAAGTATGCAATAGATGGTGATGATGTATTTGCTATTGTGCAGGAGTACGAAACGATGGATAGTGCTGCAGAACAGATGGAAAGCCATAAGAAGTACTTTGATGTGCAGTATATGATAAACGGCGAGGAGTTAGTAGGGCACGCGTTCGCCAAAGGACTGACGGTGAGCAAGGAATATGATGCAGCGGGAGAATTTATGTTGTACAAAGATGCTCCTGAGTTTTTCACCAGATTAAGTGCCGGTACATTTATGGTCTTCTTCCCCGAGGATGCACATATGCCGTGTATATCTACCGGTGTAAAAGGTATGGTGAAGAAGGTAGTAGTGAAGGTGTTGATTAGCTAATGTGATGATTTGCTAATTATCTGTATCACTAAAAAATATAAAATCACCCTACTTAGTGCCCATACGTGCATTAGCTGATAAGCTAATCATTGCATTAACTCTGGATTCGCAACGATCAGCTGATAAGCTAATCATCACATCAGCTAATCGACAAAAAGCTATTTCTTTTTCTTTTTTGGAATGTATTGTTTTACTGGTACCGCCGGGTCTTGTGTTTTCTTCTTTGAGGGTTTACCGGTCTTTGAAGATGTGGCAACTAGTTTATTAAGTGTATCGATCTCAGCAGGGTTGAGGTAGCGCCATTTGCCGAGCGGAATATTATCGAGTGTCACGTTCATGACACGTGTACGGGTAAGTTCTACAACCTTGTAGCCGAGGTATTCGCACATACGGCGTATCTGTCTGTTGAGGCCCTGGGTAAGGATTATTCTGAATCTGCGACCACCTTCCTGCCGCACAAAGCATTTCTTTGTTACAGTGCCCAGCATAGGTATACCAGCACCCATTTGTTTTATAAATTCAGGGGTGAGGGCTTTATCTACAGTAACGATATATTCTTTCTCGTGGTTGTTGCTCGCGCGGAGTATTTTATTTACAATGTCGCCATCGTTAGTGAGAAATATGAGTCCGGCAGAGTCTTTGTCAAGCCGGCCGATAGGAAATATTCTTTTAGGGTGATTGATGTAGTTGATGATGTTTGTGCGGTCTTTAATATCTGTTGTAGAGGTGACACCGGGTGGTTTATTAAAGGCCATGTAAATGGCTTTCTTTTTTGCTTTTTTTATGGGTTCACCATCTACTTCTATTACATCACCATCGGTAACGCGCGCTCCGGGGAGCACGAGTTCTCCATTAACGGTAACGCGCGCCTGCTCTATAAGTTTATCGGCTTCGCGGCGCGAGCAGAAACCTGATGCGCTGATAAATTTATTGAGGCTTATATATTCGTTGTCTTGACCCATGCTAATGTTAATCCCTTCGGAGTGATGTTTGTACTGTGTAAAATTAACTAACTAATCCAAGTTGCCGGTAAAGAATAAAAAAGAGCATTGTAAATATTGATAGTTTTGAGTTACCACACAAAAAGCTGTCATACAATGCTCAGTGTGGCTAAAATTATATCAATTTTCTGTATTGTTGATAGACATGCTAAAGGCATGTGGTCATAAGGAAGACATCCGTATCGGGGTTGGTGATAGCGAGTAATAACAACAGCGATAATATCTGCTCTATATTTTGTGTGCTTTTAAACTAAGGTCCATGCTCACAGCTTGATTTGTGATAGCGCCGCATGAGACGTAATCGACACCAGTACGGGCATATGAAATAATGTTATCGAGATTGATACCGCCCGATGCCTCGGTCTCGTATTTACCACCAATTAGCTCAATTGCTTCTTCCAATAGTTCCGGCGAACAGTTATCGATCATGATGCGGTGTACATTGCCCACAGCCAGCACACGGCGCACATCATCGAGGTTACGGGTCTCGATTTCTATTTTCAGGTTGAGGTTGTTGGCCACAAGGTACTCGTTGGTTTTCTGTATGGCCTGTTCTATGCCACCACAAAAATCGATATGGTTGTCCTTCAGCATGATCATATCGTACAAGCCCATGCGAAGGTTGTAACCGCCGCCAATGCGCACAGCCTCCTTTTCGTATTCGCGGAACAGCGGTGTAGTTTTTCGTGTATCGAGTATTTTGGTTTTGTAGTCTTTTATTTTATCGGCGTACTTATTGGTAAGCGTTGCAATGCCGCTCATGCGCTGCATGCAGTTAAGCACCAGTCTTTCTGCTTTTAATATGGTATGCACGCTGGCTTCAACGGTAAATGCGGATTCGCCATTATTTACAGCATCGCCATCTATTTTATATAGGGTGAATTTTGCATCTTCTTCCAGATGATGGAAAATTTCCTGCGCCAGTTGCATGCCTGCCAGTATGCCATCTTGCTTTATTTTAAGTATCGCCTTACCTTTCGCATCGGCTGGTATTGAAGCCAATGTAGAGTAATCGCCGCTGCCCACATCTTCGAGCAATGCTGCGGCAATGAATTCCTGTGTTGTCAAACGCTCTGTATTTTCGGACGTAAATTAAATAAATACTACAATCTGGGTTAACTAAATCTACTTGTGCTTTAAACGGTAATACATGCGGATCTTGGTATACTTGATAAAAGCAGCGTATGCTGATAGTTTGCATATTGTGTAGCCATAAAACCCATCAAGAAAACCAAGCTTTATGATATATTCTGTAAAGAAGTGCCATTTAGGGCTGAGCCATATTTTTAATAGCGAAGCATTCTTATTTTTTTCTACGGCTGCCTGCGCGGCAAGCTCTGTATACTTTTCTATCTTTTTTAATTGCTGCGATATTGAATCAAAGCTATAGTGTAACAGATCGCCTTTCAGCAGACCTTTCTTTCCATTTATGTCTGCGAGCTGCCAGTATTCGTGTACCTTTTCTTCCCGCCAGCTACCCTTTGTACGATCAAATAATCGGGTTTGTTTATCGGGGTACCAGCCACAGTGTTTTATCCATTGTCCGCAGTAGTTTGTAAGGCGTGGCATCTCGTACACATCATATTTCTGTTGCTGTTTTACAGCCAGGATACTTTGTTTTAGAGCCGGTGTAAGTGCCTCATCTGCGTCGAGCGATAGTATCCAGTTATGTGTGGCCTGCTGTGCAGCGAAATTCTTTTGTGCACCATAATTAGTGAAAGGATGTTGTATAACACGTGCGCCATATTCAAGTGCTATAGCAGCGGTATTGTCTGTAGAATTACTGTCGACCACTATTATCTCATCGGCTATACCTTGCAGCGAGGCCAGGCACAGCGGTAATTTTTTTTCTTCGTTATAGGTTATAATAACAACGCTTAGTTGTATCATTTCAATGAGTTAGTGGGCTGTAAAAGTATAAAGAGTTAGGGTCTTTATCATAGTAATTACATTTTTGCATTGTGGTGATGCAATTTGAAGGTTTTTCAGTAACTTAGTATTTCTTCAAAAATCTTACGATGGGTTGTGTGCAAAGGGTAGGGGTATATGTATGCTTTTGTGTAGGGCTTCTTGTATCCTCCACTAACGTTTTTGCAAAAGGCAGTAATATCAGCACAGATAACGCTGCTTCAGACAACGCATACAGCGAGACGTTTACATGGAATGAAAATAAAAAACTTTCGTGGGATGACTTTAAAGGCCAATGCCCTGCAGACTTTACTACAGATGCTGCGGCGGCTACGCATTGCGGCTTTGGGTATAGAATAGACACCACAGCTAACGATGGACATAATGGAGTTGTTGTGTACAACTCTTTTTACGCGAATAAGTCTTGGGTACGAGCCGATGGCCGCACACCGGAGGTGCTGACCCATGAACAAGGCCATTTTGACTTATGTGAACTGTATGCACGCAAATTTAGTGCGGCGGTGAGTGTTAATGCATTAACAGCTAAAGATGTACAAGCTATTTACAAAACAATAAGCACTGCTTATGCACTACGCCAGCAGGACTATGAGAACGAAACACAGCATGGTACAGATTTGTTTCAACAAAAACGCTGGAGAAAAATGATAGAAAGAGAACTATCAGCAGGCGAAAGCTGCAACACTTATTCAGGAAAGTAATTTTTGCCTGAGCAGGAACTCTAGCTGCTCATTTGATAAGGTGAGCTTTTCATTCATTTCCTCTTCATTCTTTCTTTGGCTATATATATCATAGGCCCTGGTGATGGTAAGATCAAGCTCTTCTTCGTTCCATGGTTTTGATAAATAATGGAATATCTTTCCTTTATTGACCGCATCGACCACGGCCTTCATATCTGCATAGCCTGTAAGTAAAATTCTCATCGGATCCGGATGCGTTTCCAGTATTGATTCTAAAAACTCGACACCGGTCATTTGGGGCATACGCTGATCTGTAATAATGATATTTATATCATTATTATCTAATATTTTAATTGCTTCCTCACCGCTTATAGCGATATATATATTGTACTTTATTCTAAATGCAGCTTTAAAAGATACGAGATTATTTACCTCGTCATCGACATATAGTATATTTATTTTGTTATTTGGCACGCTTATACAACAATTTGTATAACATTATAAAAAGAAAAACACATGCAATATAAGAAAATTAATTCGATTATAGATAAATCGCCTTACCTTTTTTGTTGAAAATTTTCTTATCATTACAGTTTAATGCTAAATCCTATTTTGTATTTATAAATGCTTTAAGTGAGGTATAGATATGGTATTTTTGTCTAATTTTATGTTTGCATTTCGTAGCTAAAAAATTACCCCAAATTGGCTCATATCAAATTTCATATCAGGGCTTTTAGAGCCGCAGATGATATCGAAGCGTGTCAGCGATACGTTGAAGGACATTCCAAAGTATTGAAGATATATGGAATTACAATGATAACTTCTGCCAAGGTTGAATGGTTTGAAGATAAAGATACCTATGTAATATTGGTAGAGTCTGAAAACGGAGAGAAAATATATGGAGGTGCGAGAATACAGGTAGCCGGTGGGAAATATCAATTGCCGATAGAAACGGCACTAACGAAATTTGATAATTCAATACATAAAATAGTAGATGATCTACGACCTTCAGGTACCGGAGAGCTTTGTGGTTTATGGAACTCACGAGAAGTTGCGGGTTACGGCATTGGCAGCATTTACCTTGGACGGGTGGGGGTAGCCCTGGCGACTCAATTAAACATTAATACATTATTTGCGCTGTGTGCGCCAGCCACTGTTAAAAATTGTATGAATGTTGGTTTTCTTGTGCATGAACAATTAGGTGATAAAGGTACCTTCTACTACCCCAAAGAGGGCCTTGTAGCAACTGCAGTGTTATTGAGTGATACATTTGAGCTATCGACAGCCGATCCGGGAGAAAGGGAGAAAATATTACAGCTTCGCGAAAACCCTGCGCATACAGCAATAGATATGGGGCCTAAAGAAAGAGAGATTGAGATTGACTACAATCTTGTGATTCCTAATTTGTAGTGGTATGAACCGCTGATACTCCCAAAATAATAGTATAAAAACACGCAATGATGAATACAATATACGAGCGTCTTATAGCCGACACAAAAAAAACAAGTGAAGTTTACAAACCCATTTTTTTCAGACTTACAGATGCTGCAGGCAAGGATAGCTTTATTAACCTGCTGAAAGATAACCAGGTCTTTTTGCATGATGAGATCTATGATCAGCTAAAAGAACTTTTGAGAATCCGTAATCCTAAAGCAAGGCTAACTGCAGATCATTATCCTGCGTTAATAAAAGAGCATCTTAAGGGCACTGATATAACTGACTATGGTGTATGGGTATATTATCCATGGAGCAACCGGATGGTACACATACTGGATGAACAGGAATTCATAGAAGTAAGAACATCCAGGAATCAGTATAAAATAACAATAGAAGAGCGGGAGATCCTTGCCAGTAAAAAAGTTGGCGTTATAGGATTATCAGTGGGGCAGTCTGTGGCCGTTACAATGGCCATGGAGCGATCTTTCGGACAAATAAGACTTGCTGATTTTGATACACTTGAATTAACCAACCTGAACAGGATACGAACCGGTGTATATAACCTTGGTATAAAAAAAGTGATATCCGTAGCAAGGGAAATAGCCGAGCTGGACCCTTATTTAGAGACAATCATATATCCTGAAGGGCTGACCGAAGCCAATATGGATGCGTATTTTATGGAGGGTGGCAAACTGGATGTGCTTATTGATGAGTGTGATGGTGTGGATATGAAAATATTCTGCAGGCACAAGGCAAAATCGCTGCAAATACCCGTACTGATGGAAGCAAGCGACCGTACTACCATTGATGTAGAACGCTTTGACCTGGAGCCTGACCGTTCTATACTACATGGTTTTATAGACCATCTGGATGTACATGCACTAAAGAATCTGAAAACAAATGAAGAAAGGGTGCCGTACCTAGCGCCAATGGTGGGTATAGATACAATGTCGGTAAGGCTTAAAGCATCTGCAATAGAAGTGGGGCAAAGCATTACAACATGGCCACAACTAGCCTCGGCAGTGGCACTGGGAGGTGGTGCTGTTGCCGATATATGGCGGAGAATAGCCCTGGACCAATACCATGAGTCGGGTAGGTACTTTGTAGATATGGAAGAAATAGCAGGCGATAAGAAAACAGATGCGCCTTATGTTTTAGATGACCACATACCTGTAAAAGCTATCACAGCGCCGGAAGCAACAGCGGCTGCAGCGGAAGTGAGTGTACATAACAGTAATGATCAAATAGCGCCAGACGCTGAAACAATATCTGCAATCGTAGATGCAGGAGCTGCCGCGCCCACAGGGGGGAATAGCCAACCATGGAAGTGGGTATATGATAAAGGCGTACTTACGTTACTACATGATAAGTACTATTCATACTCGTTCATGGACTTTCGTGATACGTCTTCGTATATAGGGCTGGGTGCAGCTATTGAAAATGTAGTGTTGAAAACCCACGAACTGGGGCTTGAAGTACATGTGCAATATTTTCCGGTGGACAGTGATAAAAAAGTAGTAGCATACTTTACTTTTTATCCTAAAGGCGCAAAAACAGCAAATGGCTTAGAGTCACATATAGCTGATGAATTGGCAGGCCAGATATTCCTAAGACACACCAATAGAAAGGTAACAGAAAAAACACCGATAGATAGTGCCACTATTAATGCATTGAAGGCCATCGGGGAGAGTGTAAACGGAGCAAAGACACAGTTCTTTGAACAGCAGGAACAGCTCGATGAACTTGGCGACATTATCTCTGTAACAGACAAATACAGGCTGATATATCCTGAGAGCCATAATGATTTTACCTACCAGGAAATGAGGTGGACCAGTGACGAAGCGTCGCTAAGAAGGACCGGGATGGATGTGGCGACGTTAGAGTTATTACCATCAGAATTAGTGGGGTTGAGATTGATAAAAGACCCTAAGGTGGTGGCTTTTCTGAAACATATAAATGGCGGTGACGTTTTTAAAAATGTTTCTAAAAAAGCTATGGGAACAGCCTCTGCAGCTGGCTTCTTAAGTATGCCGACGGCAAGTGATACCGACTTTATAAATGGCGGAAGAGCGGCACAGAGAATATGGCTGAAAGCCACTCAACTGGGTATAGCATTCCATGTAATGAATGTAGGCCTATCGTTCTTTGCGCACTTACAAAATGATGTCAGCAGCCTGCCGGCAGAAATAGTAGATGACCTAAAACGGCAATACGAACGTTTCAAAAACCTGGTAGGCAATAATGAAAACAAAGGAGAGATATACATCTTCAGGATATTTAACGCCGGAAAACCAGAGATAAGACCGCTACGCAGACCTTTAAGTGAAATACTTATAATTAAATAACGTTTAAATTATTGAGTTTAAATGTTAATTTTGAAAAGTGAGTGATATTTTCCTTCTGGAGAATGGCAGGCGTTTAAGATATATTCTATATATGATCAGCTAAATGACAAACAAGTATAAAGGCATTAAAAATTGTTCACGAAGGCTGTTTTTGTTTTTTGCATTTTTGCTTTTTTCTGCATGTGCTTATGCAACATCTGGGGTTATTGACTTTAATAGCATTGCAGGAAAAACGATCATACCCGGTAGTAGTGTAGGATTATTTGAAGACACCTCTAATGTACTTTCGATAGATAATGTCGTTCAGTCTGCAACATTTACACCCGCGAAAAATAATACCATAAACCTTGGTATATCCAACTCAACTTTTTGGCTACAATTCTCTGTAAGGAATAATACCAACACGAATGCATTAGTCTTAGCACTAGAGCAGCCAATGATCGATGAAGCTGAAGTTTTTATTCAAAACAGTAACGGCACTTTTGATCGTGTTCTGATAAGTAAGAATACCTCTTTTTTTAACAGACTTTACCCATACGTAGATTATATCTTCAACCTGAATATTGCGCAGCATGAGTCGAAGACGGTCTATGTGAAAGTGAAAAGCGCCGCCCAAATGGTGGTGCCTATGGAAGTAAGCACAGTTGAGAATGCCGTTTCGATGTCTGAGCGTAAAGAGCTTTTGTTTGGCCTGTACGCTGGGATAATACTTGTGATGGCATTATACAATCTCTTTGTTTATTTTACCGTAAAAGACAAGAGCTACATTCTGTATGTGATATACATATTGATGATAGGGCTTACCCAAACAACACTACCGGGTTTTACCTTTAAATATTTGTGGCCAAATTCATTGTGGTTTGCGGCGCAAAGCATTAATCTGTTCTCGTGCCTTGTGGGCATAGCCGCCCTGGAATTCATAAAAGAATTTTTGAAGACCAAAGAATTTTTTCCGAGGCTGAACAGGTGCTTTTATTTATTTAACGGGTTATTCATTGTTAGTATCATACTATCGTTAGCAGGAAACAGATCAGGAAGCTTTAAGCTGATGCAGGCAGATACCGGACTGGCATCTCTATTTGCTCTTTTCATTTCTTATAAGATATATAAGACCAATTACAGGCCGGCTAAATTCTTTCTCCTGTCGTGGTCGATACTATTGTTCGGCGCTATTATCTTTGTGTTGAAAGACTATGGTATACTGCCTTATAATACAATAACCACTTATACCATCCAAATGTCATCGGTAGCAGAGATCGTGTTACTTTCTTTTGCGCTGGGCGATAAGATAAACATATTCAGAAGAGAGAAAGAAGAATCGCAAGCGCAGGCACTGATAGCGCTGCAGGAAAATGAGCGTATTATAAGGGAGCAGAATGTAATACTGGAAGTGAAAGTACAGGAGCGCACCAGCGAACTAAAAGTGGCTAATGCAGACCTGAACCAGGCAATGATAGAACTGAAGGATGCGGAGACACAACTAGTCGAATCGGAAAAGATGGCCTCTTTAGGACAACTGACCGCAGGCATTGCCCATGAAATAAATAACCCGATAAACTTCGTGACCTCTAACATAAAGCCGCTAAACAGAGACGTGCAAATGCTATTGGATACTGTAGAAGAATTAGAAAGGATATCATTGAGCAGTGATACACATACAGAAAAGCAACAGCAGATAAAAGACTTTAAGAATGAAATAGATTTTGACTACCTGAAAATAGAAATAGAACAACTGCTGAGTGGTATAGGCGAGGGTGCTAGCAGAACAGCAGAGATAGTAAAGGGATTACGTATCTTCTCGCGACTGGATGAAGATGATCTGAAGAGAGCGGATATAAATGACGGATTAGAGTCGACCCTGGTAATTACCAACAACCTGCTGAATAATATAATAAAAGTGCAGAAGAATTATGGTAACCTGCCGTTAGTAGAATGTTACCCGGGCAAACTGAACCAAGTGTTCCTGAACATCATATCGAACGCTATCTATGCGATAAAGAAGAAATTCGGGGATAAGGAAGGTGGTATGCTGACCATAGAAACGAGTCATGATGAGCAAAATGTCTTTATAAAATTAAAAGACAATGGAACGGGAATGGATGAAAATACCAAGAAACGATTGTTTGAGCCATTCTTTACTACGAAGGACGTAGGAGAGGGTACGGGACTTGGGATGTCTATAGCGTACAACACAATTGTAAAGCATAACGGGCAGATAATTATTAATTCTGAACTTGGAGCGGGGACAGAATTTATACTGGAATTACCCTTAATTCAAAAATAGTGCTATATTAGAGATACCTTGAGCAAAGCAGAGAAAATAAAAATACTATACGTCGACGATGAGATGAACAATCTGAACGGGTTTAAAGCCACGTTCAGGTTTGACTATAATGTATTTATTGCTGCAAACACAACACAGGCGCATCAGCATCTTGTAGAAAATCCTGACATAAGTATCATACTTTGCGATCAACGGATGCCCGATAAAACAGGTGTGCAATTTTTCGAAGAAATACGCACTGAATACCCGGACCCTATACGCATGCTGATAACGGGGTACACAGATATAGAGTCAGTGATAGACGCTATTAACCGTGGACATATATTCCGCTACATAAAAAAGCCGTGGACAGACGCGGATATAAAATCGGCAATAGAGGAGGCGAATAAATTTTTTCTAACCAACTCTATGCTTGTCATCAAGAAGCAAGAACTTGGAAAGGCATACGAAGACCTGGATAAGTTTGCATATAGTGTGACGCACGACATGCGTGGCCCACTACTGAGTGTGCAAGGCGCTATAGACGTAGCACGCACAATGACCAATATCGATGAAATAAAGGAGATACTGGAGATGATGGATAAGTCGGTACACAAACTGGACGACTTCATTAAAAATATACATGAATATTACAATCTTAAGAGAGGCCAATTATCATTTACAGAGATAGATTTTAACAGGATCATAAAAGACCTTGAAGATATCTTCCAGATATCGGGGAGAGTGAACAACGTAAGGTTTATTACAAATCTTATTCAGGGTGGTGGTTTCAAATCGGACGAAACATCTATAAAAATCATTCTGAACAATTTGCTGTCGAATGCGTTTAAATATCAACGGAGGAGCGCTGAAGACAAATTTGTGGAGCTGGATATCGATGTGAACAATGAGCGTGCTCTTATTTCGGTAGCCGATAATGGTATAGGTATACATCAGAACTACATTGACAATATCTTTGTCATGTTCTTCAGAGCTACATCAGAAGAGAGCGGTTCGGGTTTTGGGTTGTATAATGTAAAAGATGCACTGATAAGACTTGGTGGGACGATAGAAGTAGCATCTACCCCTAATGAAGGCACTAAATTTATAGTAAATATTCCGGGCAAGTAGCAAATAAAAAATGGCGCAAAAACTACACTTTATTGTAATTGATGATAGTAAACTTGATTGTTTTATCGCTGAAAAAGTGATTCGCAATACGGGTAAGAGTGAATCTATAAAATCTTTTTTATTAGCGACAAATGCCTTAGAGCTGATAAAAGCAACACCCGCGGAGAGCGATTCCCATACCATTGTGTTAGTAGATATACAGATGCCTATTATGAACGGATTTGAATTTGTGGAAGCATTCGAAACACTTCCAAAAGAGATCCGGGATCATTACACATTGTACATTATCTCTTCGTCTATTAACGAGAACGACCTGAAACGAGTGCATACTTACCCATCTGTGAAGAAGTTTCTGAATAAGCCACTTACAAGCAACACGCTTTCTACGTTGCTGGGCTGATCATTCATGTAAGTTGTGTTATCTGTTATTTTATTGGCGCGACGGAGTAACCTTCTTTTTTGAGCAGGTTGATGACGCCATTTGGCCCCCAGAGATGGCCTGCGCCCACTGCGAAAAATACGGGTTGTTGTTTCATTTTTGCAGCCATCCGCGCTATCCACTTTTTATTGCGCTCATCAAGGAATAGGACCATGTCGTCGCCTTCATCTTTTGAGTTCATAATGAGGGTATAAAGGGCAGGGAGGTCTTGCTTTTTGTACGCGGCAATAAGGGTGCTATATTCCTTAGCATCCTCGTCACCACCATTAAGATCATCCATGATCGCTTTGATAACAGTATCGGTAGGTATGCTTGATAGTACATCTATCTGCTCCTTTACTTCTTCCAGCCCTTCAATCTTTTTGTTTTTTAATTGGGCATACGCCATGATGTTCTCTTCGTATGATTTTGGGTCGGGGCAGCCAGCAGACTTTGTGCCGAAGAGTGTTTGCAATGCTACGGGTTTTAATTGCTGAAACATGCTTATATCCATGTGAAGGCTATCTGTTACATACTTTGACAGTAGCTGATATTGTTGTGGCGTAAAGTAGTCTTTTAGCTTTTTGCCGGAGTTATCCATTAATCCGGCGGTGGCCTGTATCATTACATTTGGGTCGCTGATATTCATCTCGAAACACACATCGGGCGTTTCATCGAGCGCTTGTTTCATTTTATCTGTCCATACATAATCGTCTGCGCATATCATATGTATGGTGCCGAAGAGGTAAGAAGGTTTTTGCATGCCTTTACCGGTAATGCGCCAAAGCAAAGAGTTGGCAGTAGTATCTGTATTCTGAGCAGCAGCACTTATTGAACATAGGATAATGCAGAAAAGAGCAGAAAAAATCTTTTTCATTCACTAAAGTTAACGAAGGCAATTGTTTATTTTTAAATGATAATATGCAATAGTTCAATCGACAGAAGTAGTTGCAGCGGAAAAATCAACCTAAAGGCATAGTTTTTAATCGTAACATATTAGCTGACAAAAATGAATTAATATGGACTTTATAAACTTTAACCGACCAAAAATAGATGATAAGCCCGCATCGGGAAAGTTGCTGATAGCAGAACCTTTTTTGGGGGATCCGGGGTTTTCCAGGGCGGTAGTGTTGCTATGTGAACATGGAGATGAAGGTTCGGTAGGTTTTATCCTGAACCAAGCTACTGAATATACGCTAGGTGATCTGCTGCCTGACATATATACTCCAGAACTGAAAATATACAAGGGGGGGCCTGTACAGGCAGATACGTTACATATGCTGCACCGGTTGCCGGAAGAACTGGGCGGGATAGAGGTAGCGCCGAATGTTTTTTGGGGAGGGTCGTACGAGGGGTTGAGAAACCTGATCGTGAGCGGAACGTATTCGCCGGATGACCTGCATTTATTTTTGGGGTATTCGGGATGGGCACCGGAACAGTTGGTAAATGAAATGAAGGAGGGGTCGTGGTTGGTGACGAGTATGGTAGATAAGATATTGTTTGATACGGCACCTGAAAATATATGGAAACGATCGATAGCGTTGCTGGGGCCGGACCATTCTTACCTGGCGAATATGCCGACAGACCCGCAATTGAATTAACGAATGGCGCGATGTTATGTGAAATAATGTCCTCTTAGGGTTTGTGGATTGTTGCCTGTATTTTATTATTTTTAGGGGGTGAAATCAAGCCATTTATATAAAGGAGTTATAATAATTCTTATAGTCGCGTTGTGTGCGTGTAAGAAGAAAGCGCCTGAAGTTGACCATTATGCAAATGTGAAGGGTACTTATTTTTCCATTATGCAGTTTACCCAGGATCAATGGGACACTTATGCCGGTATGCCTTACACACTTACCAAAATTGTAACGATTGATGGTAAGACCGACAGTAATTTTGCGCATGTAGATACCATGAACTGGGGTACTATATTCAAGTATTTTTTTGAGACCGATATCAGCGCTCATAAATACCTGGGACATTATGACTATACTGATTATGATGACGATGACCTGGACGCACATAATTACCTATATACGGCAAGAGACAGGGACCTGTTTACCCGCAAGCTGCTCATTGGTACGGACAAGTATACATCGCGGATAAAATTTATTTATATAGAAACTGCAAAGAGCAGTATGTGGAACGATGAAACGCAAAAGCTGTATTATGCACCGCTCAAATCCTTGCAGATACAACAATCGAGAAAACCATTTATCGGGGCTACAAAAGAAACAAAGATAGAATACAGATTTCCATAGGGAGTAAGTGAATATGGTAAGAGGAGAATTGAGTGATAAGATAAAATCGATACCGCACCAGCCCGGGTGCTATAAATATTACGATGCCCATAACGAGCTACTGTATGTAGGTAAGGCGAAGGATCTGCGCAAGCGGGTAAGCTCTTATTTCAACAAGACTGTTGATAATTATAAGACACGCAGGCTGGTATCGCTGATAGATAATATAGAGTTTACCGTTACGGACACGGAGCATGACGCGTTTTTGCTGGAGAACTCGCTGATAAAACATTATCAGCCGAGGTTCAATATAGAACTGAAGGATGACAAGACCTATCCTTATATAGTTATAAAGAAAGAGGATTTCCCGAGAGTGTTTCTTACACGGAGAGTGATACGTGACGGATCAGAATACCTGGGACCATTTACGGGTCTTGGCCGTGTGCGTGAGCTGCTGGAGCTAATAAAGCAAAATATAACACTACGTACATGCAGCCTGAACCTGACGCCTGCGAACATTGCGAAAGGGAAATTCAAAGTATGCCTTGAGTATCACCTGGGTAATTGCAAAGGGCCTTGTGAGGGGCTACAGAGCGTAGAAGATTACAGGGAGAACCTGCAGCAGGTAAGGCATGTACTGAAGGGTAACATCAATGACGTTATCAAATATCTGAAAGATGAGATGGCGCGCTATGCCAGTGAGCTACAGTTTGAACGGGCGCAGGTGATAAAGTCGAAGATAGAATCGCTGAGTACATACCAGAGTAAATCGACGATCGTAAACCCACGGCTGGAGAATGTAGATGTGGGATGCATATTGAGTGATGAGCATTACTTCTACGTGAACTATATGATGGTGAGTAAGGGTAGCATAGTGCATGTGAAAACGATACAAGTAGAGAAGAAGCTTGATGAAGAAGAAGCTGACGTACTATCGCTGGCGCTGGACAATCTGAGAGAGACCTTTCAAAGCAATGCTAATGAAGTGGTGGTGCCGTTGATGATAGACGTTACCGACCCAGCAATAAAAGTAACAGTACCAAAGGCAGGCGATAAAATGAACCTGCTAAACCTGAGCATAAAGAACGCAGAAATATTTCTACAGGAAATGAAGAAGCGCGAAACGCTGATGCTGGGAGAGGCTGCAAAGGAAAATATGATGCTGGTGCTGGAAGAGATGCAAGATCTGCTGCAACTTACGGAACTGCCGGTGCACATAGAATGCTTTGATAACTCTAATTTTCAAGGAGCGTATCCTGTGGCGGCAATGGTGTGCTTTAAGAACGGACTGCCGGCGAATAAGGAGTACAGGCATTACCACATAAAAACGGTAAAAGGTATTAACGACTTCGCATCTATGAGCGAGGTGGTTTACAGGCGATATAAGCGACTGCTCGAGGAAAACAAGCCATTGCCCCAACTTGTGATAATAGATGGCGGCAAGGGGCAGTTAGGGGCCGCACTAGAGAGTATAGAGAAGCTGGGGCTGACAGGAAGAATGACACTTGTAGGCCTTGCGAAACGGGAGGAATCAATATTCTTTCCCGGAGACAGTGAGCCGCTGCAACTGAACTATGATAATCCAGCGCATATGCTGATACGCAGGGTAAGGGATGAGGTGCATAGGTTTGGTATTACTTTTCACCGGCAGGTGCGTAGTAAGGGGACATTCAAAAATGAACTGGAAGGCATACCGGGCATAGGCGATAAGACGGCTACAGAGCTGTTGCAGGCCTTCCGCTCAGTGAAAAATATAAAGATGCTTACAGAGCGTGAAATGACGAAGGTGATAGGTATGTCGAAAGCGCGGGTAGTGTATGCGCATTTTCACCCTGAAGAAATGCCGAATAGAGAGGAAGAAATATAGCTGCGTGGTATAATTCAACATTCAAATTGATTAATTTAGCACCCTTATGCAAAAAATACTTGTCGCCAATCGTGGCGAGATAGCTATGCGCGTAATGCGCACAGCAAAGGAAATGGGTATAAAGACAGTTGCTGTTTTTTCTGAAGCAGATAGAAATATGCCTTTTGTACGCTACGCGGATGAGGCAGTATGTATAGGCCCTGCGCTATCATCGCAGTCTTACCTGAGGGCTGATAAGATAATAGAAGTGGCAAAACGGCTGGGTGTGGATGCGATACATCCGGGTTATGGATTTTTAAGTGAGAATGCCTCTTTTTCTAAAGAAGTGACGGATGCAGGGTTGATATTCATAGGCCCATCAGCACACTCTATAGAGATAATGGGGAGTAAGATAGGCGCGAAGCAGGCTGCCAAGAAATTCGGGGTGCCGATGGTACCTGGAACTGAAGAACCAATAAGTGATGTGAACGTGGCGCGCTCTATTGCCAATAAAATTGGTTACCCTATACTGGTGAAGGCATCGGCAGGTGGCGGCGGTAAGGGTATGCGTGTAGTAAATGCAGATGCAGAGTTTGAAGAGCAGATACGCGCAGCTAAGAGTGAGGCGCTGAGTGCCTTCGGGAATGATGACGTATTTATAGAAAAATATGTAAGCGCGCCAAAGCATATAGAAATACAGCTTATGGGCGACCAGCATGGCAATTATGTATACCTGTTTGAGCGTGAGTGCTCGATACAGCGCAGGCACCAGAAGCTGATAGAAGAGGCGCCATCGAGCTGCCTTACACCGGATATACGGAAGGAAATGGGTGAGTGCGCTATAGCTGTGGCACGCTCATGTAATTATTATGGCGCAGGAACGGTGGAATTCCTTGTGGATGAAAATCTGAATTTTTACTTTCTGGAAATGAATACCCGCCTGCAGGTGGAGCATTGCGTTACAGAGATGATAACGGGTGTAGACCTTGTAAAAGAGCAGATAAATGTGGCACGGGGTAATAAGTTGTCGTTTACACAAGATGAACTGACCATAACAGGGCATGCGATAGAGGTGCGTGTGTGTGCAGAAGACCCACTGAATAATTTCTTACCTGATACCGGTAAGCTGGAAATGTATCAACCGCCAAAGGGGCCGGGTGTGCGTGTGGATGACGGATATGAAGAGGGGCAGGATATACCTATATTCTACGACCCTATGCTGGCGAAGCTGATATCTTATGCGGCGACACGGGACGAGGCCATAGACAGGCTGTGCCGCGCGATAGATGAGTATTATATAAAGGGCATACAGACGACGCTTGGATTCTGCAAATGGGCAGTGCAAACGGAACCATTCCGTACAGGAAATTTTGATACGAAATTTATAGAGAAATATTACAAGCCGGAGTATCTGTTTACCGATGATCCAAAGGCGGAGGAAGTTGCTGCTTTATTAGGTGCGCTTGTATGGGAGCAGAATAAGCAAAAAAGCGTGACGGCGCATACGGTACATAGTGGTGGAAGTAAGTGGAAAATGCGTAGATGATCAGCTAATGTGATCGATGAGGATTCCGGCACTATTTACAACCATTTTTCGTAGAGGAGTCTTGTGGCTTTGTAGCCGCCTTGTTCTAAGAAGGACTGCATCTTTGTGTTGTTAGAGAGGGTGAAACGAATGATACGTTTTACTCCTTTGGAGATGTATATGTTTTCGAGTTTTTCATTTAGTAGTTTGTATAATCCCTTTCTTCTGAAGTTAGGGGAAATATAACCATCTGAGACGTACAACTCTTTTCCTGTGTACGCTTCTATGCGGCTATCGTCCTGCTCTTCTATATAGCCGAATATAAAGCCTGCAGGTATGCCATCTACATACACTACGAGGAATGTGCCATCATTCTCAGCCTGCATTTCTGTTATGTGGCGCATGTAGGATACTTCGATATCATTCCAGTCGGCGGTTTTATCGAAAAGATGTTTTTCATTTTCATGGAGGGCACGCATGAAGGAGGATATGAGCGTGTAATTATCTGCAATGATAATTGGCTTTATTTCGATGTCGTCTTGCATGCTTGATGTTTTACCGAATAGGCGCAGAGACGCAAGGGTAGTGCGCCTTTGAGCATTGTTAGACATAATATTTATATCGGGCGTACCGGACTGCCGCCCCAGTTGCTGTTGGATTGCAGGTTCTCGCCTTTCATTACTAATGACAATGCTTCGATGGCTACATCATCACCTATGACGCTATCGTAGAGTATGATGGTGCGGGCGCCTATGCTGCAGCGCTTACCAATCTTTACAGGTCCTACCTTCATTACGCGGTCTTCGAAGAGATGGGTTTGCGGGCCGCAGTCTTCGTTGAGTGCGGTATCGTCGCCGATGTGTACCATGTCATACTCTGTAATGTCGGTAGTGTTGAGCCAGACGCGTTTACCGGTCTTTAGCCCCATGAGCCTGAGTATGAGTGGCAGCCAAGGTGTGCCCTTCATAAAGTCGAGCAGGAATGGTACAGATAAAGCTTCATAAGTAGATGTGATGGCCTCGCTGCGCCAAACCTTTGATGTCCACATTGGCTTTTGTTCGGGCTTGTAGACGCCTATGGTCGTCCATTTTAAAATGACGGTGACGAGGAAGGCAGGGAGACCCATAAAGAATAAATAATAAAACGGAAAGGCGAGCATTATTTCCCACCATGATTTATCGACTACAAGATCGTGACCATAGGCGATGAAGAGAATACTGCATATAAGTATTACTGTTTCCGGGATAATAATACGAATGAACTCTACTATACTACGGCCAAGTATACGCTGCGCATTAGGACGTGATGTGAGCTCTGCGGGGAAAGCACGGCTTGCCTGGCGGCGTGGCAGCGCTATGGCCGGTGAGCCAAACCAGTCTTTTGCCTCGGAGTTTTCTAACTGTTCTTTTGCGGGTGGGGTAGACAATACACCAATAAGCATACGGCCCGGCAGGTGATAGCCCTGTGGTATGAGCGCACTGTTACCAACGAAGCTGTTATTACCAATGACCGTTCTATCGAGTATGAGTTGTTGTCCGCGCACATCTGATTCTCCCAGCGTTACCGCATCTGCAACGAAAGCGCCCTTACCTATTTCGAGTAGCGGGTGAGTGACGCTGCTGGCAGTAGATATTTCTGTATTCTTACCAATCTTAGCACCCAATGCACGGAACAATAATGATACATAGACCGTGGCATAAATAGGATGCAAAACGATAAGCGATAACGACATCAACTGATCGGCAAACCATTTGCGGATATAGAAGCGGCTATAAATAGGGTACTTGCCAGGCTTAATGCCCCATTGCAGTGCACGGGTAAGCAATATAGTAACAAGTGCAAACACTATGATGTAGCTTAATGCCAGTGATGGCGTAACTACAAGGTAGCTGAAGTTATAATCGGATGTGGAGTTATCGAGGTTATTGATGATCATGATAGTAGGCAGCAACGGCAGCAGCACTACGAATGGGAATATTAGCAAGGTAAGCAGGAATACAAATGTGTATGCACGGCGTTTTGTATTAGAAACAAATAATGGCTGCGGCAGATCTTCGATAGCCTTTGTTTCTTTAAGCGCAGCAGGGCTGCCCTGCCATATCTCGCCCGGCTTGATGCTTTTGCCATCCTGTAAATAGCTAAGATCCTGTAACTCTCCCCAATTTTCTATGTTAGCGTTGCCTGATATAACAGCACTACTGCCAATATAAGCATGATTGCCAATATGCACTTTGCGTAATTTCAACAGGCCATCCTCTACATAAGCATTATTGATGACTACCTGAGAACTGAGGCTGGCATCATTGCCAATGGACACAAGATCCTCGGCGCCAATTGTTATAGCACCTAACTGCGCGCTTTTTGATATTTTAACGCCCAGCCTGCGCAGATATATATTATACAGTGGTGTGCCATTGAGGAACTGCGAAGGTATAAGGCGCTGCAATGCTTTTACAAACCACCACCTGAAATAATAAGCACCCCATAGCGGATAATCGCCCTCTTTCATTTTACCAATTACCACCCACTTGAGCAGTATACTCATGAAAGAAAGTGCCGGCGGAATGAGGCAGAACATACATAGTGCTGTGGTAACGGCATACGTGAGGTTATGTGTCTCTTCTATCACATAGTAATAACCGAGGTATGGAAAGAATATCTGCATGGCGAAGAGGCCATAAACAAGCAACAAGGAAACCGTTTGCGCCAGCCAGCATAAGTAGTAGCGGCTTTTAGGTATGGTATTGAATACACGCTTTGCCCTGTTGTTTTCAGGGATAGGCTTTGTTTCCCAAAAATCTACTAGTGCCTTTAAAGGACGATTGAGGTAAATATCTTTGAGTGATGCCTGCGGTACGTTTGCCTCTTTACGGAGTTTTGATACAAAGGCTGCGGCTAATAGTGAATGCCCACCAAGATCAGTAAAGAAATCCTGAGACAGATCTATTTCACGGTTGGGGAAAAACCTGCGAAGGCCGGCAATAACACGGTCGGGCAGCGGAGCATCGATATCTATAACTTCTTCTGTAACAGACACTGCATTCTCCAGCAGCATGGCCGGTACAGGCAACTCTTTACGGTTTATTTTACCGCTCGCAAGGCGAGGCATATCCGGCAACTGCATGATGACACTTGGTATCATATATGCAGGCAGAACTTTTGCAAGTTCCTCGCGGATGTGTTGCTGGTTCATAGTTACAGGATCGTCGCAGACAATATAGCCTGCAAGATGGTCCTGACCATTCGCATCTTTTTTTACAGCAACAGCAGCCGCGGTAATATCCGGTAGGTTGCTGAGCTGATTTTCTATTTCACCCAGCTCTATGCGATAGCCACGCAATTTTATCTGATCGTCGAAGCGGCCCTGAAAATCGATGGTACCATCAGCATTGATAACTGCGGCATCGCCTGTTTTATATAGTTTGTCGCCGGGTAGTGCTGATAGCCATTCCGGCTTTGTAACAAATTTCTGTTCTGTAAGCTCTGGTCTATTGATATATCCTGTTGAAAGCCCTGGGCCTGTAATAATCAGCTCGCCACGCTCGCCGGTGGGCAGCAGATTTAGTTGCTCATCAACAACTGCAAGGTTGTAGTTAGGCAGCGGATGGCCAATAGTTATGGCATCGCCGGGTTTTAATGCTATAAGTGTTGATGTAACTGTAGTTTCCGTAGGGCCGTAGCTATTGTAAAAACGCCTTGATGGTATAGACCAACGCGATAGTACCTGTGTGGTACATGCTTCGCCACCTGCATTTACCAGTCTTATAGCGGGCAGGTCATCATCATCCATTACAGCGAGCAAGCTTGGTACAGCGTGCAGTACTGTAATGTGCTGCTGGCGCAATACATCATCGAGCTCATCTATAGATTTTGCAGTAGCGGCATCGGCCACCCATAGGGTAGCGCCTGCAAAGTAACTTATCCATGTTTCCTCGCACCACATATCGAATGATACGGAGAAGCCCTGGTATACACGGTCTGTTTCTTTTATTTCCAGTACAGTTTGCTCGGCACGTACGAGATGGCATATCTGCCGATGCGCAATGGGAATGCCTTTCGGCTTGCCCGTGCTACCAGATGTGTAGAGTACATACGCCCAATTATCCGGCTTTGCACCGGGCGTTATCTGTATGACTTCGTCGGCTTTGGGTTGTGGTATTACTGCGTATATGGGTATATCAATGGATAAATGTTCGGGGCTGATGCAGGCAACTGCGCCTACTTCCGTAAGCACTGTTTCTACGCGCTCCGCAGGCATTTCCTTATCAAGCGGCACATAAGATGCGCCCGCCTTAACGATGCCCAATACCGCCACATGTAACTCCATACTACGCGGCCACCAAAGACCAACAGGGTCACCGGGTTTTATACCATTCTGTACGAGGCTGACGGCGAGGGCGTCGCTCCAGCGGTCGAGGTCGGCATAGGTTACTTGCTTGTCGCCAAAGATAAGTGCGATTTTTGTTGGGAATTTCTTTGCGGATGCACGAAAAATGTCCGCAAGCGTTTCTTCCTGCAAAAGGTCCGGTCTGTTGGTGCCAAGTATTATGCTAGACTTCATGTGATCGCTGAGAAAAGTAATGTAGCGCACTGTTTTAAACGCTACTACAATAATACTTTGTTTATGATACCTTTCCCAATTATCATTGTAAATTTCGTGCCGTGTGCTTTTTATGTGGATTAAATTGTAAAATGTTTATTTTTCGGTTATGGTAAAAGGGTATTATAAGCTTATAAAGAGCCTAGCCGATATGGAATCTTTGTTGCATACTATGCAGGAGTTGCCCTTGTCTATACAGGAAGATATATTGAAATATAAAAATGTGCAAGACCATGCATTGTCGATAGGAGGGAAATTGCTATTACAGCAATTGATGGAAGATGAGGGATATGAGCGGGATATATTGAAAGGACTGTGTTATGAGCCGCCGGTAAAACCATATTTTAGTGCGGGCCCAAACTTTAATATTTCACATTCGGGAGACCTGGTGATATGTGTGGTTTCAAAAGGAAGCAGCGTAGGGGTAGATGTAGAGCAAGTGAGGGTAACAGACATAAATGCATACAGGGATAATTTTACGGTAGCGGAATGGACAACCATCAATTATAGTGCAGATAAAGAGTCGGCATTTTACAGGATGTGGGTAAGGAAAGAGGCGCTTGTAAAAGCGATAGGCGAGGGTATGCAAATGCCGCTTAATACAGTAGACGTATGTAATGATAAGATCGTTATTGACGGCACACCTTATTACTTGTATGATATTTTTGTGGGAGATGGATATAAGGGATGTGTGTGTAGTAGTGGTGTGGAAGAGGTGGATGTGCTAGAGGGACCTCTCCCGGCCTCTCCGAGGGAGAGGTGACTGCGGCAACGGTGACCAGGATGTTTAACTACAAAGGGCACGGAGGACCACAAAGGCATTGCGTCGTTATGGATACAAAGACCATAATGCAAACTTTGGATGAACAAATTATTTTTAATTTCGCGTTTTTAATTTTACATGACACCGGAACGTACTGCGAGAATAACAAGTGTATTGAATAACCGTCAGCCTGACCTGACAGTTATATTGGAGAATGTGCATGACCCGCACAATATATCTGCTGTGATGCGCAGTTGTGATGCCGTGGGTATACAGGAGATATACGTGCTGATGACAGTAATGCCAAGACATAATTCTTATGGAATAAACGCAGCGGCCAGTGCCATGAAGTGGCTTACCATACATCATTTTGATAATACAGAAGAATGTATGACCGCAGTGCGGAAAAAGTATGACAAGATATATGCTACGCATCTTGAAGCGGATGCACATTCGCTTTATGAATTAGACCTGGCGCAGCGTGTGGCGCTGGTTTTCGGGAATGAGCATGCTGGTGTTACCAAGGAATGCCTGGAGTTGTGTGATGGTAATTTTATCATTCCGCAGGTAGGTATGGTGCAGTCGCTGAATGTGTCTGTAGCTTGTGCTGTTTCATTTTATGAGGCGTTTCGCCAGCGGCAGGTGAAAGGGTATTATGGCGGTGAAGCACGGCTACCTGAAGGGCAGTGGAAGGAGTTGGCAAAGGAATGGAGAATGTACGAATAGGTGTTGTCTGGCTTATGCAGACATTTAATTTCAATTCGATATCTTGATATCTTTGATTTTCTTAATTTTGCAGAATGGATAACAATGTTGCTTCTGCGTTAGACTTTAATTCTGAACTAAAACTTAAGGGTTTTAAGGTTTATCAAGTAGACGGCAATGCAAGTGGCCACAGCTATAGTCGAAAAGATTTTTACAAAATCAGCCTGACTTCCGGGAGGTATACTTTTCACTATGCCGATAGGAGTTTTGAAACTGATGAGCCTATTTTATTTTTTGCTAATCCTCGTATACCTTACTCCTGTGAGATTATTACACCGACAGTCGATGGCTACGCTTGTCTGTTTACCGAAGACTTTCTGAAGTTGAGCGACCGCTCCGAAAGCATTTTGCAATCGCCTTTATTCAAAATTGGTGGCACACCCATTTTAAACTTAAGCAAGGAACAAAAGGAATCTATCGGTACGATCTTTCAAAAGATGATTGTAGATCAGGATTCCAATTATGCTTTTAAAGATGAGTTGATACGCAATTATATTAATCTGATTATCCATGAGGCATTGAAGATGCAGCCATCGGAAAACCAGCCTAAACATAGTAATGCTGCTGAGCGAATTACGTCAGTGTTTCTCGAATTGCTGGAACGGCAATTTCCCATTGAAAGTTCTGAGCGTCCTTTAGTGCTAAAAACAGCACAAGATTTTGCAAAAAATTTATCTGTTCATATCAACTATTTGAATAGTTCAGTAAAGGAAGTGACCGGAAAATCTACTACTACCCATATTGCTGATAGAATTATCAGTGAAGCAAAAGCACTCCTTCTGCATACGGATTGGAATATTGCTGAAATCGCTTATGCCCTTGGCTTTGAATACCCTACCTACTTTAATAACTTCTTTAAAAAGAAAACTGGTCATATACCCAAGTCGATAAGAGCTGTCCACCTTTGATATTTATACTTTTTACTTTGTTTTTTATTATTTCTGCATTAGACCTATCGTGATCTTTGTATCGTAATTAAGGATGACAATAAATAACAAAACCATTATGAAGTACATATCAATTGGGGGGCTCCAAGTCTCTCGCCTTGGGCTCGGCGCTATGTCGATGGCAGGCTATTATAATATCGGCGCGGGCAGCGACGCAGAATCTATCCGTACTATCCATCGTGCGCTTGATCTGGGTGTCACTCATATCGATACAGCAGAGATATACGGTCCTTACACCAATGAAGAGCTTGTTGGTAGAGCCATTAAAGGCCGCAGGGATCAAGTTGTGCTGGCTACAAAGTTTGGGCTTGTATCCCATGCGGGTGGCGGACCAGGTATCATTGACAGTAGCCCATCAAATATTCGCGCTGCGGTAGAAGGTTCATTGAAGCGGCTGTGTACCGACCATATCGATCTATACTATCAACACCGCGTTGACCCGAATACCCCTATAGAAGATACAGTCAGCACTTTGGCTGCACTTGTTGCCGAAGGTAAAATTCGCTATATCGGACTCTCTGAGGCCGGCCCCTACACAATCCGCCGCGCCCATGCTGTCCATCCTATTGCTGCACTACAAACCGAGTATTCCCTGTGGACGCGTGACCCCGAGACCAAACTGTTACCATTGTTACGCGAACTGGGCATTGGGTTTGTACCATACTCACCACTCGGACATGGCTTTCTCACCGGCGACATCAAATCACCAGATCAACTCTCTGATGACGACTGGCGTAAAACAAATCCACGCTTTACCAGGGAGAATTTTTTTATCAATTTACGCATTGTTGATGAAGTCAAGGCTGTAGCTGCTGAGTTAGGTGCTACCTCGGCACAAGTTGCTTTAGCTTGGTTACTCGCTCAGGGCGACGATATTGCGCCAATTCCCGGAACTAAGCGTGTGGCCCGTGTGGAAGAAAACACCGCAGCCGATCAAATTGAGCTAAGTCCAATACAATTGGAGCGACTGAATAACTTAACACCTGCCGTTGGTGAACGTCATGATGAGGGTAATATGTCGAGGATAGAACGCTAATTTTAAACCGTGAGGGGATGAGTGGCATTCGAATAATGTCCCAAGTTTAGGTCAGAACAATTATGCCATCCATAATTTATGGTGTTCAAATGGTATAGGATGGCATTATGTGATTTATACAGAAAGGGGCGGCACTTACAAGTGCCGCCCCTTTCTGTATATCTTTTCTTTAGGTTAATTACCTAAGTAGGTTTTAAGTAATTGGCAACGGCTGGCGGTACGCAGCTTTGTTATGGCTTTGTCTTTTATCTGGCGTACACGCTCGCGGGTAAGGGAGAATTTCTCGCCTATATCCTCAAGGCTCATTGGGTTAGATACACCTATACCGAAGTACAGTTTTATCACATCGCGCTGGCGATCTGTAAGTGTACTAAGTGAGCGGTCTATTTCACAACGAAGTGAATCGTGGTGCTCTAAAGCCGCGTCTGCTGATTCTGAGTTAGGATTTTCGAGTATGTCCAGTAAGGTATTGTCTTCGCTGTCTACAAACGGGGCGTCGACCGATACGTGGCGGGCTGCAACACCGAGTGTTGTTTCTACTTCCTCCGTACCTATTTCCAGCAATTCTGCTAGCTCTTCTGTAGATGGTTCGCGTTCAAACTCCTGCTCGAGCTGTGAGTAGGCTTTGCTTATCTTGTTAGACAGGCCTACTTTATTCAGCGGCAATCGTACAATACGTGATTGCTCTGCAAGCGCTTGTAATATCGACTGGCGTATCCACCATACTGCGTAAGATATGAACTTGAAGCCACGTGTCTCATCAAAGCGCTGTGCTGCTTTTATCAGGCCAAGGTTACCTTCGTTGATCAGATCGCTGAGCGACAGGCCCTGGTTCTGGTATTGTTTAGCAACAGACACCACGAAACGGAGGTTTGCTTTTGTTAATTTTTCCAGTGCACGCTGGTCGCCTTGTTTTATACGAATAGCAAGCTGTACTTCTTCTTCGGGGGTAATGAGGTCCACTTTACCTATCTCTTGTAAATACTTTTCAAGAGACTGACTTTCACGATTTGTTATTGATTTCGTGATCTTTAGCTGACGCATGGACATGGGTAAAGTATTAAGTTGTTAAAGAATATATTTTCTTACTACCGCAAATACTCAATAAACTATGACGTTTATATGGCAAATCTAAGGGTCTTAGTCATTCACGCCAAATAAAATTAAGATTCTGTTAACAGGTAAATTCATATACTCCATAAGGATATGTGATAATTAACAGAAGAAAGCAATAATAAAATTTTGATTGTACCATCATTTTTTTATTATTGCACTCAAACTAATAAAAAGTGAAGAGTTCAACAATGACCAAGAAGAAAACAATGTACACGTTAGAATTTCCTATTAGGTGCTCTCCAACTATACTATATGAATTTTTATCTACCCCTGTAGGACTACAAGAGTGGTTCGCAGATAAAGTGGACCAACGTGATCAGACAGTTTCTTTTACATGGAATGGCTCTACCGACACTGCAGATATACTGGAACATGTAGAAAATGAATTTATACGCTATAAATGGGATCATTATAATAAAGACGAGTTCTTTGAATTTAGCATAGAACAAAGCGCAATAACAAACGAAACCATACTGCGTATCACAGACTTCGCCGATAAGGCTGAAATGAAAGACCAGGAAAGGCTTTGGAACACACAGATAAGCGATCTGAAACACAGGATAGGCAGCTAGTACAGCCATTTATAAATATTGGAGCCTGCTTCGTTAACGAAGCAGGCTTTTTAATTATAACAATTGGTTACAAATACACGTGAGGCATAATAGCATAAGGCTTGCAAGTTTTATGTAGGTTTGTAACGGAATAATAGAGAAACGATTGATAAAGAAGCTGGATAAATATATCATCTCGAGTTTTGTAGGGCCATTTGTGGTCACCTTCTTTATAGCGCTGTTTGTATTAGTGATGCAGTTCTTCTGGCTATATATGGATGAGCTGATAGGCAAGGGACTTAGTATCTGGACCATTTTACAGTTGCTGGCGTATATGTCTACCACGCTGGTACCGCTGGCATTACCGTTAAGTATATTGCTGGCATCCATCATGACCTTCGGGAATATGGGTGAGAATTTTGAACTGGTGGCCATTAAGGCATCAGGTATATCTCTGCTACGTTACATGCGTCCCCTGCTATTGTTCATTATAGGTATAGGTGGGCTTGCATTCCTTTTTAATAATAATGTGATACCCGTTGCTAACCTTAAAGCTTTCTCGCTATTATATGATGCGCGTAGCTCCAAACCCGCGCTAAGCATACGCCCGGGGATATTTAACACAGAAATAAATAACTACTCGATAAAGATAGGCAGTAAGGATAAGGACGACCGGACGATACATGATGTGCTTATTTATGACCAGGGTAGTGATATGGATAATGCCGTAGTGACGATCGCTAAAAAAGGAGAGATGACCACGGCTGATAACAAACGCTACCTGATATTTAAGCTGAAAGACGGATGGCGCTATGAAGAAGGTTATACTCGTGGAGCGCATGACTATACCCAGCGCCGCATGCACTTTGCCCAGATAGATAAGGTATTTGACCTATCGGCATTACAATTTACACGTACCAGTGAAGACCAGTTCAAGAACGCTTATCAGATGATGAACCTGAGCCAGCTAGGCGATGGTATAGACAGCCTGAAGCGGTACCAGAAGAAAGTGAATAAGAATACAGACGCTTATATAGCGCCTTATGTAAGTATAACAAATGAAGACACAGCGGTCGGTAAAAAACTAATAAAGAAAATAAAAGCAGACAACCATGGCCTTGTAAAGTACGATTCATCTTTTTTACAGGCGGTACCTGACTCTATGCGCGCAAGAGTAGCGCAAATTGCCAGTGATAATATCCACAACTTTAATGGCCTGCTGGGTATGACAGCGGCTGATAAGAAAATACAGAATGAAAACTTTCTGAAATATGAGATCGAGTGGCACCGCAAGCTTTCTTTATCATTTGCCTGCGTATTGCTGTTTTTAATTGGTGCGCCATTTGGAGCCATTATCCGTAAAGGCGGGCTGGGTATGCCGATGGTGGTGGCTATCTTTTTCTTTTTAGTGTTCCACATCCTATCAATAGTAGGTGAGAAGATGGTAAAATCAGGAACGGTAGCGCCCTGGTTTGGTATGTGGCTGGCAACAGGTACATTGTTACCTATTGCTTTATTCTTTATCAACCAGGCAAGAAAAGATTCTCCACTGTTCAATAAAGAATCTTATGTGCGGTTTTTTAAGAAAGTCGCCAAGCTATTTTCAAAGAAATCACCTGAAATGAAAGCAGTTAAGTCTTAGTAGAACAAAAAATAACCAGCTACGAATTATTAACGCCATTTGCGAACAACTACAAAATATCGGTCTCTTAATCCTTATTTCCTAGTTCCATTTATTTTATGGATGATAACGGGAGGTATCCTGTTGCTTTCTGTAAGTAAACGGACACTCTTTGAAATGGTTAATACTCATTACACTGTTTTTTTAGACCACCTGATGTATTGGCTATCGTGGACGGCGCAGGGTGAGTTTATTACGGTAGTATTGCTGTTGTTGATGATCATTCCCCGGTTTCGTAACCTTTGGTATTTTGTCACGGCTACGCTTTGTAACGTTATTCCACTGCTCATACAGCAATCACTGAAATCGTGGTTTGAGTGGCCGCGCCCTATGAACTACTTCAGAGGCGCATCGTGGATACACATAACCGGAGACTGGCCATGGCTTATGGACCGTAGTTTTCCTTCCGGACACAGCCAAGGCGCATTCAGCTTTTTCTGTTTTTTGTCGTTATTGCTGCCTGCAAAGTACAGATGGGTCGGACTTTGTTTTTTTATGGTAGCTATATCTGTTTGTTACTCACGGTTATACCTCGCCGCGCACTTTTTTGCCGACGTTTATGTGGGCAGTATGATAGGTGCAGTAGGTACAACTGTTATATTTGCAGTAATGCTGCATTATAGAAGCCGCTTCTTTAAGCGTGGTGATATACTTGCTTAACCTAAATATTCTATGCCCAATTATATACGCTATACAGTTATTACTATCGTTGGGGCGCTTTTGTTCCTGCCTTTCCTGGGCCATGTGCATCTGTTTGACTGGGATGAGATAAACTTTGCCGAATGTGCCCGCGAAATGATCGTGTCGAAGGACTACCTGCGTGCGCAGATAGACTTTATGCCTTTCTGGGAAAAGCCACCTGTGTTTATATGGATGCAGGTATTGTCGATGAAGCTATTCGGGGTAGGGGATTATGCGGCAAGATTCCCAAATGCAGTGATGGGAGTGTTGACGCTGATAACACTATTTTATGTAGGTAAGAAAGTGATGAACGAGAAAATGGCTACGTGGTGGGTGGTGCTGTATGCCGCTACATGGTTGCCACATTTTTATTTTAAATCGGGCATTATAGATCCTACGTTCAACTTCTTTATTTTTCTTTCTTTCTTTCAGGTACACCTGTTACGATACGATAGCGATAAGTCGCGACATGCAGTACTTGCAGGTTTGTTCCTCGGTATGGCAGTGCTTACTAAAGGGCCTGTGGCATTACTTGTGGCTATGCTGGCATTCGGTGTATATATCATTGTAAATAAAGGACTGTGGGGATATAAATGGAAGCATATACTGATCATAGCTTTATGTGCGCTTGTGCCGGTTGCGCTATGGTTGGGGATAGCGGTAGGCACTTACGGAGGCGCATATGGCAAGTGGTTCGTTACAGAATTTCTTACATACCAGGTGCGTTTGTTCCGCACAGAAGATGCCGACCATGGCGGGCCGTTCTTCTATCATTTTATTGTGTTACTTGTGGGGTGTTTTCCTGCATCGATATTTCTGTTTCAATACAGTCGTAAGCGGGTAACGGATAATGAACCTGCGCGCGATTTTACGAAGTGGATGTGGATACTTTTCTGGGTAGTGCTGATACTTTTCTCTATCGTTAGGACCAAGATCGTCCATTACTCGTCACTATGCTACTTTCCGCTTACATATCTTGCTGCATTACAGCTGTATCGCCTGAGTAATGAGCCTGTGAAATTAAAGAAATGGGTGAAGGGCGTTATGCTCTTTATCGGTTCTTTGCTGGCAATAGTAATAGCCGCATTGCCATTGGTAGGTATTTATAAGGATAAGATAATTCCGCTCATCGATGACCCCTTTGCGGTAGCGAACCTAAGCGCAAATGTGCCATGGAGTTTATGGGAGTGTATGTGGGGCATATTATACCTGATAGGTATCTGGGTAGCTATTATGATGATGAACAAGAATTTCAGGAAGGGTATGGTGACGTTGTGCATCGTGCAGATCATCATCATACAAGTAACCGTACTACATTTTACACCTAAGATAGAGGCCTATTCACAACGATCAGCAATAGAGTTTTATAAGAGTTTTGAAGGGCAGAACGTATACATACATACACTGGGGTTTAAGAGTTACGCTACTCTTTTCTACGCTAAAAAGCAGCCGTTTGCCGCCAAGGAATATTACAGGAATGGTGAGGTGGACGAAAAATGGCTTCTGTATGGTAATGTAGATAAACCAGCATATTTTGTATGTAAGATACAGGACGCAACGAAATACCGGGCAATGCCGCAGCTGCAGGAAGTAGGTGGCAGCAACGGTTTTGTTTTCTTCAAGCGGCGGTAGGCGTTTATACATATAATCGTGTATTTCATTTGTTTTTGGGTAAATGCTATGAAAATCAACACATGAAAACACCCTCATATTTTACCAACTTCCCTTACCTTTGTGTACGTTAAAAAATTCTACCTAACATACACTTTATAATCATGGGATACGTAAAAGACCGGTTTAAGGCGCAGGCCGATGAACAGAACAAAGAGATCAAAAGCCTCATTGAACAGCATGGAAACAAAGTAGTAGGTGAAGTAACGCTTGCCCAGGTATACCAGGGTATGCGTGGGATCACCGGCCTTGTTACCGAAACATCGTTACTTGATTCTAACGAGGGTATTCGTTTTCGCGGATATTCAATACCTGAGTTGAGAGAAAAATTACCGAAGGCAGAAGGCGGCAATGAACCATTGCCTGAAGGTCTTTTTTACCTGATGCTGGTAGGCGAAGTGCCAACACACGAAGATGTAGAACATATCTCCGCTACATGGGCACGCCGCTCACACGTTCCTAATTATGTATTTGATGTTATAGAGTCTTTCCCTCCATCAGCGCATCCTATGACGCAGTTTACCGCGGCTATACTTGCTCTGCAGACCGAATCAAAATTCGCGAAAGCATATCATGATGGTATCAGCAAGAAAGAACATTGGGATTATATCTACGAAGATACCATGACGCTTATCGCACGTCTGCCACGTGTTGCTGCTTATATCTATCGCCGTAAATACAAAAATGGTGAGCACATACAGCCGGATGGCATGCTGGACTGGGCGAGCAACTTCGCGCACATGCTGGGTTATGAAGACCAGAGCTTCAAAGAACTGATGCGCTTGTATCTTACTATACATGCCGACCACGAAGGTGGTAATGTATCAGCGCATGCTACGCACCTTGTAGGCTCTGCGCTTAGTGATCCTTACTATTCTTTCGCGGCAGGTATGGCCGGTCTTGCAGGCCCGCTACATGGCCTTGCTAACCAGGAAGTGATACGCTGGATAGAAGAAATGTGTAAAGAACTGAACTCTGACAAACCAACAAAAGAACAGATAGCCGCTTATATAAAGAAGACATTGACAGAAGGTAAGGTAGTGCCGGGCTATGGCCATGCTGTACTGCGCAAAACGGATCCACGCTTTACAGCGCAGATGGAGTTTGCAAAAGTACATTGCCCTGAAGACCCTACCATACAGACCGTATGGAACATATATGAAGTAGCGCCGCCAATACTGGAAAACACCGGTAAGATAAAGAACCCGTGGCCTAACGTTGACGCGCATTCAGGTGCTTTGCTGAAACATTATGGCCTTGTTGAAGAAGAATTCTATACAGTGTTGTTTGGCGTATCGCGTGCGCTGGGTGTGCTTGCCAGCCTTTGCTGGGATCGTGCACTGGGCTTCCCGCTGGAGCGCCCTAAATCTATAACTACTGAATGGGCTAAGAAGTTTGTGAAGGAAGGTGTAGTGGCAGAATAATAAATTAATAACAATAAGAAAATATAAAAGGCATGCAGTTTACTGCCTGCCTTTTAGTTTAAAACAGAAACATTCATCCTCATATACACATACAAAATGAACAAAGGTCCTATTTCTCAATTCATACAGCACCACTACCGCCACTTTAACGCCGCTGCGCTGGTAGATGCCGCGAAGGGTTATGAAACACATTTGCTGGAAGGTGGCAAGATGCTGGTATCGCTTGCGGGCGCTATGAGTACCGCAGAGCTTGGTATCTCCTTTGCAGAGATGATACGCCAGGATAAGGTGCAGATAATAAGCTGCACGGGTGCTAACCTCGAAGAGGATATTATGAACCTTGTGGCACATACGCATTACAAGCGAGTTCCTAATTATCGCGACCTTACTCCGCAGGAAGAATTTGAATTGCTGGAGCAGGGATACAACCGTGTAACGGATACTTGCATACCGGAAGAAGAAGCATTCCGCCGTATACAGAAGCACATCTACAAAATATGGAAGGAAGCGCAGGATAAAGGCGAGCGTTATTTTCCGCATGAGTATATGTACAAGCTATTACTAAGTGAGGTAATGAAGGGTGACTACGAAATAGATCCTAAACATAGCTGGATGATAGCTGCTGCTGAGAAGAATATTCCGATAATAGTACCGGGATGGGAAGACAGCACTATGGGTAACATCTTCGCGTCTTATTGTATAAAGGGTGAGCTTGTGCCATCTACCATGAAGAGCGGCATAGAATACATGATGTGGCTTACAGAATGGTACCGTGCTAACTCATCAGGCAAGGGTGTAGGCTTCTTCCAGATAGGTGGTGGTATAGCGGGTGACTTCCCGATATGCGTGGTGCCGATGATGTACCAGGATCTTGAGTGGCATGATGTGCCATTCTGGAGCTATTTCTGCCAGATAAGCGATAGCACTACCTCTTATGGTTCTTATAGCGGTGCGGTGCCTAATGAGAAGATAACATGGGGTAAACTGGATATACACACACCAAAATTTATAGTAGAGAGTGATGCTACCATCGTAGCTCCATTGATATTTGCTTACCTGCTTGGATGGTAAGTTTTAAGTTAAAAGTCAAAATTAAAAGTAATAAGCGGTAGGAGACTATCGCTTTTTGCTTTTATAGGTGGTAGGAAAATTGCTTCTTCGAGTTAGAAATCCTAAATGTCAGACTTTTATCTTTCCTAAAAGATAGTCCATACCGATCAATTCAGCACAAGTAACTATGGCAGTAATGCTTACTCCAAGTACACCGTGCAGGTTTACATTTTGGCCCGTAAGGAGCAAGTTTGGGATGCGTGTGCGGGTGGCTATGGTGGTTTCGTTTGGTTTGTTTACATCTTTTAATATGCCGTAGAGGGAGCCCTCGGGTGTACGGGTATAATCGCGGTAGGTGAGGGGAGTAGCGGCACTGTAGGCAAGGATATTACCGCTGATCTCCGGTAAGCGTTCACAGAGTTTATGGAGTAGTTTTTCGGCACGCTGTGCTTTGAAATGTTCGTAGCCCCCACCGCGTTCGTGCTCGTCACCTTGCATATTATGTGTGTCTACCCATTGTTTTACCTCATCATAGTGCATGTATGATAGTATGGAAATGCTTTCGGCATAACCGCGGTTGTCTGCATCTTCTGTGAAGAATGCTGCATAGTTAGCAGGCCATGTGCCGGACTTATAATTTACAGCATCCCATACATTCTGTGTGGCATTCCAGTATATATTGTAATTGCGGTGTGGTACGGTATGCGGTTTTAATACGAGGTTCAGCATAAATGAGGAAGTGGTCTGCTCCAAACCATTTATCCTGTTTCTATATGCTGGGCGTATCACGGAAGTATCGAGCATTTTAAGCAGCTCTGCGGGATGTATGTTGGCGATAAAATGTTTACCATAAAATCGTTCACCATCTTTTGTCTCTGCGTAAGTGATATTGCCCTCTTCTTCTCTTAATGTCTTTATTTCTGTATTGCGGTGAATGATGCCGCCATGTGCTTGTAACTGTTGCCACAGAAATTTTGCTATCTGTGAACTGCCGGGCAATACTTTATGCGTACTGTGCATATAACTTTCCAACACCAACGCATGCAGGTAAAAAGGTGTGCGCTCTGCTACGCCTGCATACAAGAGGCTATTGCCGGTGAGCACTTGCCGTAATAAGGGGTTTGGTACCAGATCCTGTAGTTTTGTATCAAGTGGCCAACCACTTACTGCCGACTTCTCCCCTGCATCGCCGTTACGTAAACGATATAAAGGAAAGTGATCGCCTACTTGCTGAATGGCCTTTACATACTGTTGTAAAGACTGTTTCTCGTTTGGGAAATAAGGTAGTAGCTGCTCTATGAAATTTTCATTGCCAATTGCTTGTGGGTATAGAGTGCTTTCATCTCCAAATGCTATGCGGTCGAAACCATCAGCATCGAGCGATTTGATGGCGAGCTTATCCATTATGCCCGCATACTTAAATATCTGCCACAGGGTATGGCCTTCGCCAAGCCCGCCTATGTAGTGTACGCAGCTGTCAAATACTTTCTTGTGCTCTGAAAACGTTTGCAGGCAACCACCGACCTGTTTGTCGCGCTCGATTATGCATACCTTCATACCTTCTTTGGCGAGCATAACTGCACTTAACAGCCCGCCCAGCCCGCTGCCGACAATAACTACATCGTATGTGTTTTCTGTAGACAAGCTGTGTTACCGGTTGAATAAAATATAGATCACAATAAGGTATTAGCTCGTCGGCTAATCATTATCCTACTTTCTCCATCATCAGTTCTTTAATGTCGGCCATAATACGGTGCGCTAGTTCATTAGCGGTCGCTTCTGTGCCACTCTCAGAGTAGATGCGGATGATAGGCTCTGTGTTTGATGTGCGCAGATGTACCCAGTTGTTGTCGAAGTCGATACGCAGGCCGTCTTCTGTGTTGATGGGCTGGCTGCTGTATTTCTTCTTTATCTGCTCAAATATCTGCTTTACGTTTACACCGTCGGTAAGCTCTATTTTATTTTTAGAGATAAAGTAGTTAGGGTAAGTAGCGCGGAGCGCTTTTACAGACATGCCTGTCTTTGCGAGGTGCGTAAGGAAAAGCGCGATGCCAATAAGCGCATCGCGGCCATAATGGAGTTCTGGTACTATTACGCCACCGTTACCTTCGCCGCCTATTACGGCGTTTACTTCCTTCATTTTTCTTACCACATTCACCTCTCCTACAGCACTTGGGTAGTATTGACCGCCATGCCTTTCAGTAACATCGCGGAGCGCACGGGTAGAGGAGAGGTTTGAAACGGTATTACCTTTTTTATGTGTGAGTATGTAATCGGCGATAGCCACCAATGTATATTCTTCACCAAACAGGCTGCCATCTTCGCATACGAAGCAAAGCCTGTCTACATCGGGGTCTACGGCAATGCCGAGCGTGGCATTTTTTTCTTTTACTGTATTACAAAGCCCCACGAGATTCTCAGGGAGTGGCTCCGGGTTGTGTGCAAAATGCCCGGTAACTTCTTCATTGATAACTGTTATATCTGTAACACCCAATGCTTTTAATAGCGGCGGTACGGATAACGAGCCGGTAGAGTTGACCGAGTCAAGCACTACTTTAAAGCCCTTCGCCTTTATTGCAGCAACATCTACCAGCGGGTGGGCGAGTATAACATCAATATGTTTTTGGATATAGCTATCATCGTGCGTTAAGGTGCCCAACTTATTTATATCCGCATAAATATTTTCGCTTTTTTCGGCATGATCGAGTATCCACTGGCCATCATCACCGCTGAGGAACTCGCCATCTTTATTGAGCAATTTTAATGCATTCCACTCTTTAGGGTTATGGCTGGCAGTAAGTATGATACCACCCCCTGCATGTTCCATTTTTACAGCCATCTCAACTGTAGGCGTGGTGCTGAGGCCAAGGTCTACGACATTAAAGCCACAGCCCTGTAATGTAGCGGTAACAAGGTTACGGACCATTTCGCCGGATATACGGCCATCGCGGCCAACAACGATTTTTTTGTTATCGGTATTCTGTGATACCCATGCCGCATAGGAAGTTGTAAATTTTACTACATCTATAGGTGTGAGGCCAGTGCCCTGTTTGCCACCGATAGTGCCTCTGATGCCTGAAATAGATTTTATAAGTGCCATAAAGTGATTTTCTGTAGCGAAGATAAGCGTGCAGGACTTCTATAACAATATTTTAGCTTTTATGATGTATATATACCTTTGAAGTGTAGGTTATCGGTGGTAATTTGCGTGAAATAATCCAATCAAATATGCGTTTTTTACGTTTCCCGCTAAGCCGTATGCTGTATAGTGCGGTGCTAGTTACTGCCCTATCGGGTATGAGTTATGCCCAGGATCTTAACTCCAAGCTGCCAACAGACCCGCAAGTGGTTACCGGCAAATTAGATAATGGCCTTACTTATTATATACGCCCTAACCATAAACCAGCGAATAAAGTGGAGCTGCGTATTGTTGTAAAAGCAGGTTCTATTCTTGAAAACGACCAGCAGCAAGGCCTTGCCCACTTTATGGAGCACATGAACTTCAATGGGACAAAGAATTTTCAGAAGAACGACCTTGTAAGCTATCTGCAATCGATAGGTGTACAATTTGGCGCTGATCTGAATGCAAATACAGGCTTTGATCAGACCATATATATACTACCTATACCAACCGATAAGCCAGGCAATCTGGAAAAAGGTTTCCAGATAATAGAGGACTGGGCGCATAACGCGTTGCTTACCGATAAGGATATTGATGAAGAGCGCGGTGTGGTACTTGAAGAAAGCCGCCTTGGTAAGGGCGCCGACGACCGTATGCTGAAGAAGTATTTTCCAAAATTAGCTGAGGGCTCTTTGTATGCAGAGCGTCTGCCAATAGGTAAGGATGATATTCTTAAGACATTTAAATACGAGCAGATACGTAATTTCTATAAGGACTGGTACAGGCCAGACTTGCAAGCGGTGGTTGTAGTTGGTGATATAGATGTTGCCACTGCAAAAAAGATGATCACCGATCACTTTGGTAAACTTCAGAATCCCGCTAATGAAAAAGAGCGCAAGTATGTTGAAGTAAAATCGCGCACTGCACCTGAGGCTATGGTAGTGACCGATAAAGAGGCTACTAACTCATCATTGGCTATTATGTATCCTTATGTAAAGAAGCATGATGAAACGACAGTAGGTGATTACAAAAACGATATAGTACGTAACCTGGCTATGCAGATGCTGAACCGCAGGCTGAATGACCTTGCGCAGAGCAGCAATCCTCCATTCCTGTTTGCCGGTGTGGGCTTTGACGATCTGATACATGGTTATGAAAGTTTCAACGCCTTTACCGTATTTGGTACTAATGGTGCTGAAAAGGCTGAAAAGGCAATGACAGGGGAGCTGGTGCGTGCAAGAGAATATGGCTTTACAGATGCTGACCTGGACCTTGCGAAAAAGGAAATGATGGCATCGATGGATAAGACGTATAACGAGCGTACTACCACAGATAGCAAGGACTATGTAGATGAATACATCCGCAACTTCTTTAACGGTGAGCCGTTCCCTGGTATAGAGAATGAATATGGCTATTATAAGAGCATGATGCCCGCTATAACACTGGCTGATGTAAATGGTAAAGTAAAGGAGTGGACAGCTAATAACAATACCTTTACACTGATCACTGCACCCGATAAGGCAGGTGTAAAACTGCCTACGGACAATGAATTGCTTGCCATGACCACAAGCGGCCTGAACCAACAGATAGTAAAGACAGAAGAAAAAACTGTGTCTACCACGCTGATTGCTACATTACCTACACCGGGCACAGTAGTATCACAAGTTACAGAAGAAGGACTTGGCGCTACTACTTACACGCTAAGTAATGGCATCAAGGTGACCATTAAGCCAACTGATTTCAAGAGTGACGAAATAGTGTTACATGGAGTAAAGAAGGGTGGTATCAATAACTACGGTGTCGCAGACAGGAGTAACGTACATTTTGCGACCAATGTGGTAGAAGGAATGGGCGTAGGCGCATTTGACCCTACAGACCTTGATAAAGCAACTGCCGGCAAAACGATGAAGGTGAGCATGGACATCAGCGAAATAAATGATGACGTGAAAGGCAGCAGTTCTGTAAAAGATTTTGAAAGCATGCTGCAGTTGATGAACCTGTACATGACCGCTCCACGCAAGGATACAGCATTGTTCAACGCATTCCTGGATAAGCAAAAAACAATGTTACAGTTTATGACGGCTAACCCACAGGTAGCATTCATTGATACAACTGTAAAGACGATGTACAACAACAATCCGCTGGCACGTATGGTGTTCCCTAAGCCTGCAGATTTCGATAAGCTGAATCTTGACAGAGCATTGGAAATATACCGTAATGAGTTCAGCACAGCGGATGGCTACCACTTCTTTATAGTGGGTAACATAAAGCCTGAAACTGCTTTACCATTGATAGAAACATACCTGGGCAGTTTACCAAGCAATAAAACAACCCCTGAATTCAAGGATAACGGCGTACGTCCAATAACCGGCGACAAATCACTCACGTTTAAAAAGGGTACTGAGAAGAAGAGTCTTATTCTTTCTATATACTCAGGTGATGTGAAGTATTCTGAAGATCTGTCGCTGAAAGCGCAGGCGGTAGCGGAAGTGTTGAATATAAAGGTGATAGAAGACCTTCGTGAAAAAATGGGCGGTATCTATACAGGCGGATTTAATGCAAATGTAGCACAGGTACCTTACGAGCACTACAGCATTGCATTGCAACTTCCTTGCGGTCCTGAAAATGTAGAAAAACTACTTACTGCTGCAAGCGAAGAAATTAAAGTACTAAAGGAAAAAGGCCCGGAAGCAAAAGATCTTGATAAGGTGAAAAGCCAATGGCGTGAAAAGCATATTACAGATGTAAAAGAGAATAGCTATTGGGAAGGTAAGATGGAAAATATACTTTTCTGGGGACGTGATAAAAACCGCGTGCTAGAGTATCAGAAATATGTGGACGAACTTACTCCTGCTGAAATACAGGCAGCTGCAAAGCAACTGTTTAACGGTAATAATAAGTTCGTGTCGGTATTGTATCCTGAGTCTTAATCATAGCAGTTAACTTATAATAAAACGGCGTTGCATCAGCAACGCCGTTTTTATTTTGCATAGCCGAGTGATAGACCTGCATAGTAGTTGATGCCGGGTGCGGCATTGTAATACCGGCCTGCGGCGGCATTAATGTCGTTGCCAAGACTATAAGTTTCATTCAGCAGGTTATCAACCCCTGCAAATACATTTACTGAGTATTTGTTGAAATTCTTTTCCCATCCAAGTTTTACTCCGAGCAGGCTGTAAGCCTTGGCATACTCCGTATTAGCATCGTTCATAGCAATCTTATCGCTGTAGAAATAGTTGATGTTTACGTATACGCCGAGGTGACTATGTATGTCTATACCTGCGGCGATGGTATTGGGTGCAGTGCCGGGCATTTGTTTGTTAGCGTAGTCATTATCCAGTTGTACAAACTTATCGTAATGAAAATAGTCGCCTGTATAGCTACCATATATTGAGCATTCCGGAATAAAGGCTTGTGCGCTTTTGTAAAGTGTATAGTTAAGATATAGTTCCACACCACCTTGTTTTGTGGAGCCGGCATTTGTATAATAGTCGCCACCGGCGGTATCGCGACGCTCTACAATGGCGTTTTGCAGTGCGAAGTAAAAAATATTGACATCATAGTATAGTCGTTGCTTTAAGGCAAAGCCACGAAGGCCTACTTCGTAATTCCAGCCTTGTTCAGGAGCAAGATCAAAGTTGACCTGGCTACCTGTAGGTGCTAACTCTGTTGTGGTAGGTGGTGAAAAACCTCTTTCAACGGCTGCATATAGAGATAGGTTTTGTGTTATCCTGTTCAGTACGGCCATGCGCGGAGCTACCTGATTGGTGAACGTTTTGTTTTGGATTGTATCTGGACCTGACGATATTGTACTCAGTTGCACGTTGAGCTGATTGATGCTTGCGCTTGCAGTAAATATCCATTGATGTACCTGCCACGATAATTGTGTGAAGCCCGATAGTAGTCTGTTATTTATCTCCTGATCTGTCTGTAGGTTTTGTGGGTTACCATTTATATTACTGTAGGTCCTGTCCTGTGTTAATCCCTGCTGTGCTTCAGCGCCTGTTATCCATTGCAGGTTGGTATTGCCGATAGGTACATCATATTTAAAGACCGTTCTTCCTCCAAAATTAGGTTCTGATGTGCGGGAGTAGTTGCGAATGTTGGGGTTAAGTTGCTGTGAATAGACACCATATAAAGTGGTGGCGTTAGACCAGTGACTACTTAATTGTTGCTTGTAAGTAAAGCCCGCAATAAATGTTTTCTGATAGATGGCTGCCTTACTGTCCACAGCGCCGGGTATGGTACTTGTCGATGGCCTTGCTTCGGCGGGGTTCGCATCATATTGTGCCAGGGTAAGTGCGCCAGGCGTTTGATAATAAAGATCGCCATAGAAGAAATGGGCGCTTAACTCACTTTTATTGCTATGTTTCACTGCATCCCACGATATAACGTCTTTGTGTGTAGCCGACTGCTGCCGGTAACCATTACTTTCAAGATGCTGGTAGCGGAGTACATTATGGAATGAGGAATCACCAATACGCAGCTCTGCTTCGCTACTGCTCAGGGCATAGCTGCCACCTGTATAATTCAGTGTTATACCATTCTTCCAATTTTCAGGCATGCTGCCGATAAGCATTACACCACCAGTGCCGGAGCCATACAGGCTGCTGCCCGGGCCCTTTATTATTTCTATCGACTGAAAGTTATAAAGCCCAAGTTGATTCAGATAGGTATTTCCACCAGGATCAGTGTACGGAATATCGTTATAATAGATCTTTACATTTCTTACCCCGAATGGTGATTCTAACGAACTGCCCCTTATGCCAAACCGATAGCTGCCCGGCGAGCGTTCTTCCATACGCACACCGGGCGCAGTATTCACCGCCGGGAGTATGCTGGTGTTATTATATTCGCTAAGCTGGTTATTGTTTATTACACTTATTGCCGCTGCTGTTTTTTGTAATGATGTGTTTTGCTCATAAGCATGTACCACTACTTCATACAGCGGATGAACGGTAGTGTCAGATTTTTTTGTATTTATAGCACTATCATTTTGCGCATAGAGTGTTGTGTAACCTATGCACAATGGCAATAACAGCAAATATCTTTTCATCCACCCGTTGTATGTCATGGATGCTTAATTAGCGGTAACACGCCATATAGTATTTGATGTATCATCGGTTACAAGCAGTGAGCCATCTGGCATTACAACGATACCTACGGGGCGGCCATGTACTTTTTCTTTATCAAGATCCGCAACAAAGCCTGTAAGAAAATCTTCCGGCGGGCCTGATGGTTTACCATTCTCGAAAGGCACGAAAACAACTTTGTAGCCTGCAAGTACACTGCGGTTCCATGAGCCATGCTGTGCTACAAATGCGCCGTTATGATATTTTGCGGGAAATGCTTTTTTTGTATAAAATGCAAGGCCCAGAGATGCTGTATGTGAACCTAGGTTCACATCGGGCACGATTGTCTTTTTTACAAGATCTGATTGGTTTTTGGTTATCCGAGGGTCCATGTGTTGTCCCCAATAGCAATAAGGCCAGCCATAAAAGCCGCCGGGTTTTACGCTGGTGAGATAGTCGGGTACCAACTCATCACCCAGTTCATCGCGTTCGTTAACGGATGTCCAGAGCGTATGTGTGCCGGGTGCCCAACCCATGCCGCAAGGGTTACGTAAACCGCTTGCGTAAACCCGCTGTCCTGAACCATCA
>Ga0105239_10000715_pt1 | contig 47077 bp, 42 predicted proteins | sample KBSC44metaG_FD_92761 | JGI IMG/M metagenome (GOLD analysis project Ga0105239, IMG submission 92761) | Corn rhizosphere microbial communities from Kellogg Biological Station, Michigan, USA - KBS C4-4 metaG | ecosystem: Host-associated > Plants > Roots > Rhizosphere > Soil | place: Michigan, USA...
AGCGAGAGTCTCGCGCGCAAGACGGGCGCCGCAGAGAAGTCAGCGCCGGGAAGCCGCAGGTGTGTGTTTCTAATGGACGCGCCAGGACCATTAGTCGTTTCAACAAATATTTCCTCACCGATCTCGGAGCTGTCAACCTATAAGTGACCGTCTGATATCCTCCGGCTCATGTCCTTTGTCCACGACTTCAGGCGTCTTAGCCCTTCCCAGCGACACACGTTTGTCGCAGCCTTTCTGGGCTGGACCCTCGACAGTCTCGACTTCTTTCTGCTGATCTTCTGTGTGAAGGCCATCTCGGCCGACTTCCACGCCAAGCCTTCTGACGTCCTTAGCGCCGTGTTCCTAACCCAGGCCTTTCGGCCGGTCGGCGCGCTTCTCTTCGGCGTCCTGGCGGATCGCTATGGGCGACTCCCCGTTCTGATGTTCAACGTTCTCAGCTTTTCGGTGATCGAACTGGCATGCGCATTCGCGCCCTCGCTTAGCATGCTGCTTGTTCTTCGGGCTCTCTTTGGGGTGGCCATGGGCGGCGAATGGGGTGTAGGAGCGGCGCTCGCGTTTGAGACTCTCCCCACGGAAGGCCGCGGCACTTTCTCGGGGATTTTGCAGGAGGGCTACGCATTCGGATCCATCCTCGCGTCGGCAGCATTCGCGCTCTTCTTCCACGCCATCGGATGGCGCGGACTGTTTATCCTCGGTGCATCGCCCGCGCTGCTCGTCTTCTATGTGCAGGCGCGTGTGCATGAATCGCCGGTGTGGCTTGCGTCAGCGCAAAAGCGCCGTGCCAACCCAGAGAGCGAATCTTTCTCGCACAAAGTCGGGATGCTCAAGGCCTTCCTGCCGACGTTCCTATTCCTGGTGGTGCTGATGACGGCTTTCATGTCGTTCTCGCACGGAACGCAGGATGTGTACCCAACGTTTCTCGAGGTGCAGATGAAGCTTTCGCCGCAGCTCGTCGGCACCATCGGGGTCATCTACGGAATCGCGCAGATCGCAGGCGGATTCGTCTTCGGGACCCTCTCTGAGCGCTGGGGACGCAAGCGGGCCATTATTGCAGCCGCACTGCTCTCGCTGCTGGCCATCCCGGCTTGGGCGTACGGGCACTCCGCTGTCACCCTTGCCGTCGGAGCGGTTGTGATGCAGTTCATGGTGCAGGGCGCCTGGGGAGTGGTGCCTGCCTATCTCGCAGAACTTACTCCAGCACCGGTTCGCGCGACTGCGCCGGGGCTTGCTTATCAGCTTGGCGGGCTTGTGACTTCATGGAACGCGAAGGCGCAGGCTCTGGCGGCGGAGAAGTGGGGGAGCTACAACCATGTCCTCGCGATCACGGTCATCATTGTTGCGCTATCGCTGGCGCTACTGGCTTCGCTCGGGCATGAGGTCAAGGGCAAGGACATGGCGGCAGACTAAGGAGTGCGCGATCTCTCGGTTTCTTAGCGCGCATACCGCCCCACCAACTCACTCTTTGCCACCACGTGCCCCGTCATCGCCGCTTCCACATGATCACGAGGCGCACCCGCTGGCACGTCAATCTCTGCGTCTAGCGCATACAACGTGAACACGTAGCGGTGCGCAGCTCCCGCTGGAGGGCAGGGGCCGCCGTAGCCCACCTTACCGAAATCGCTTTTGCCCTGGCGGCCACCGTGGGCAAGCTGGCCCTGTTTCGGAACGCCTTCCGGGAGTCCGTTGATGTTCGCGGGCAAGTTGAAGAGCACCCAGTGGGTGAACGTTCCCCCCGGCGCATCCGGATCGATGAGGGTAAGCGCCAGGCTCTTTGCACCCTCAGGCGGATGGGTCCACGCGAGCGCCGGAGACTTGTCATCCCCATCGCATGTGAACTCCTTCGGGAGCATGCCGTCTTTGAGGCTGTCGCTCGACAGGTTCAGCGTCGCTCCAGTTGCAGCGGCAATGGCCTGTTCATGATGCCGGCAGCTTGCCAGAAACGGAACGGCGAAGAGCAGCGCGAGCAGAAGCAGAATGCGCCACAGCAATCCAGTCGAAATATGGAAATGTCTGAAGGGGAGAATCGGTTCGTAGATGTGCATGAGAGCCAACCCTCCTTTCGCAATTGCGGCGAATCGCCGAGCCCGGCACAAGTATAGCTCTGTTCGCGAGCGCCGGACGTGAGCTACTTCGGCCGGATCAGCTTAATGCGATCGCGCGTCCTGACCCATGTATTTCCGGCCATGCGCCCCACGGCATCGAGGCCCGCAGGATCGATGCGGAAGTTCTCGAACAAGTCTCGGCGCACGTGGAAACGGACCACCTCGCCTAGCACAATCACTCCGCTTGCAGGCTGGTTTCCGGTGTAGATCACCTGCAGCAGTCTGCACTCCATCTGCGCAGGCGATTCCGCCACGCGGGGCGGTTTCACCATGTCGCTTGCCAGCGGTGTAAGGCCGGAGAGCTTGAACTCGTCCACCTCAGGTGGAACTTCGGACGAGGCCGCATTTGCCTGTGCGGAAATCTGCTCGCTGACTACGTTGATAACGAACTCGCGGGTAGCCTCGACATTGCGCAGCGTGTCTTTTCTTTCACCGGAATGTGCTGAGCCGCCGGGTCGCAGAGCGGGGCAGAAGAGCACCGTCGGCGGAGCGGAGCCTACTCCGGCAAAGAAGCTGAACGGGGCGAGGTTGGCATTTCCCTCCGGGTCCACGGTCGACACCAGCGCGATTGGCCGGGGCACAATGATGCCGGTCATCAACTTGTAAATTTCGGGCTGCTGATGTTCGGCTGGATCGATCGAAAGCATACCGGCGGCACCGGAGTTGTTCATATTTGATAGCCTAAGGCACTGATGTACCGAAACCCGGACGCGAAAGGCCCAGATTCATTGGGTGCAAACCATTCCGAATGAGATGCGTCGAATGAAATTCGTCGTACCGTAACATGGGTTGATGCACAATCAAGGGTAGGGAAGGGACCGCTTTGCCTCGTATTCACTTTCAGCAGCAGCTCGCCGAACTGAAAGACCAGCTCCTTGCCATGGCCGCGCTGGCCCAGCAGGGGGTCGATGCTGCGGTCGATGCCTACATCCAGAGAGACCAGACGCTCTGTCTCTATGTGAAGCAGAACGAGACCGCCATCAATACGGCGCAGCGCGAGCTGGATGAAATGGCGTATGAACTGCTCGCAAAAGAACAGCCCATGGCCATCGATCTGCGCTTTATTCTGGCGGTCATCAAGATCAATGGCGATCTCGAGCGCATTGGCGACCAGTCGCTCGGTATCTCGCGGCGCACGCGAGACATCTTGAAGACCGAAAACATCGAGCTTCCTGTCGACTACTCCGCCATGGGAGAGGTTGCAGGGCGGATGATTCGAACGGCTATCCTTTCGCTGCTGGAAGGCGATGCCCGGATTGCGGACTCGGTTCGCGAGATGGACGACGAAATCGATCGCATGAACCGCACTGCGCAGGCCGACCTGCTGAAGCTCATCCAGGACAAGCCGCAATTCACTCAGCAGGCCATGAACGGGATGATGGTTTCGCGAAGCCTCGAACGCATCGCCGATCACGCGGCGAACATCGCTACGGATGTGATCTTCTGGATCCGGGGTGCCGACGTGCGCCACCAGCTGAGCTTATCGATGGATTAGCTCAGCCAATGCGCGTTTCCGCGCAGGCCAGGATACTGCATCGACGCCGAAACGTACACCCCGCTCATTTTCCGCCGGATTTCTGGTTTGCGATCCAGGAGTTGATGCGTTGGTCGAGGACGTCGAGCGGCATGGCGCCGGAGTCGATGACCTGGTCATGGAACGCGCGAATGTCGAACTTGTCGCCTAGCTCTTTCTTTGCCTGATCGCGGAGCTTGAGGATTTCGAGCTGGCCGATTTTGTAAGCGAGAGCCTGACCGGGCCATGCGATGTAGCGGTCGACTTCAGCTTGAACGCTGGTCTCGTCAATGGCGGAGTGGTCGTGAAAGAAGTCGACCATCTGCTGGCGTGTCCAATGCTTGGAGTGAACGCCAGTGTCGACAACGAGCCTGATGGCGCGCCAGATATCGCCCTGGAGGCGGCCATAGTCGGAATAGAGATCTTTGTAGAAGCCGACGTCTTTGCCGAGGCGTTCGGCGTAGAGGCCCCAGCCTTCCGCAAAAGCTGAGTATCCGCCGAATTTGCGGAAGTCGGGAATGCCCTGGAGTTCGCGCGAAATGGAGACCTGAAGGTGGTGGCCTGGAAGGCCTTCGTGATAGGCGATCTCTTCCACCTGGTACAGATCGCGATCCGTGGGGTTGTAAGTGTTGATGAAAAGCCGTCCGGGACGGCCGCCGTCAGGAGTTCCGCCCTGATAGTAGGCGGGAGCTGAGGTCTTCTCCAGGTAGTCGGGAACGGGCACGACTTCAAATGGAGATTTTGGCAGGTGGCCGAAAAGCTCAGGGAGCTTCGCCTGCATAGGACCGAGATAGCCACGGTAGGCATCGAGGAGTTGCTCGCGCGAGGTGGCTTTGAGTTTGGGATTCGTCTTCAGGCTGGCGAGAAAGGATTTCAAATCCTGAAAGCCGAGTTTTTGCGCGATGGCAAGCATTTCGGCTTCGTCTTTTTTGACTTCGTCGAGGCCGATCTGGTGAATCTGATCGGCGGTGAGATTCGTCGTGGTGCTCTGTTTGATGCGGAAGCGATAGTAGCGTGCGCCGTCGGGAAGCGAGGAGATGCCGGGCTCGGTGCGACCGGCGGGGATGTAAGCGGCTTCCAGGAATCGGGCGAAACGCTGATAGGCAGGAAGAACTTGCTTCGATATGGCCGCAAGCATCTCGGTCTTGATGCGGGTCTGCTCAGCGGCGGAGATGGAGTCGGGGAACTTCTTGAGTGGTAGCGCGAGAGGGGACTCTTCCGGCTTCTGACTGGCGAGCTGTTTTACCTGTTCAAAGGTCTTTTCGAGAAGGTATTTCGGGGGAACGCGCTTGTCGTCGATGCCGACGGACATGTTCGATGTGACCTGGTCGAACGCGTGAGGAATGGCATGGAGGCGAGCGATCCAGTCATCGTAGTCTTTCGCACTCGTGAAGCTGAGCTGGGCGACGAGCTGCGGGTATGTCGCATAGATGCCGCCCATCTGATTGACCGGCATCTCCCAAGCTTTGAATTCTGCGGCCTCCTGGTCTTCGGTGAGGTCGTGAAGAAGGAGTTCGCGACTGACCTGATCCTGATCGGAAAGGCCGGTGGGATCAATGGCTGCGAGCTTGAGAAGTATCTCCTGCTCAACGGAAAGCCACTCGTTGATGGCCTTTACGGAGTAGTCAGAGATCTGGTCGTTGTAGCGCTTGTCGCTGAGTGACGAGGCGAATTCAGGTTGCCGCTTGAGGGTTTGTTCCCAGTAGTCATGGAAGATTGCGTGCAGCGCGCTGGCTTGGTCACCGGGGGCGGAGGAGCCCGCGTTGGAGGCGGCAGCCTGGGCTGGCAGGTGAGAAGGGTTGAAGAGCAGGACGGCCAGGAGAAGCAGTGCGGATTTGAACAAACGGAAGCTTTGTTGGGGGTGAATCGAGGAATTGCTCATCGGGTCGAGTGTAGAGCACGAGGGAGGAGGCCGGTCCAGTGTTGCTGGATGGCTCAAGAAAAGGAAAGGTGCTTTTCGAGGAGCCGGTAGAGCGTCGAGCGGCTTATCCCGAGTTGCCGTGCGGTTTTCAGTTTGTTGCCGCGATTGAGATCGAGGACGCGCAGAAGATGGTGGTGGATGACGGCATCTAGGTTCAGGAGCTCGGGTGTAGGGACTGGAAGGGATGCTGGAACGCGTGAGGTTGAAAGAGGGAGATCTTCGGCGCGGATGATGCCGTTAAAGCACTCGATAACGGCGGACTCGAGGATGCTGGAGAGCTCGCGCAGATTGCCGGGCCAGTGGAATTCGAGGAGCCGTGTCCGGCCGCCCGAGGTCAGAAAGATGGGCTGCAAATTGTAACGAGCGGCGATACGGTCGAGGAACAGATGCGCAAGAGGGATGATGTCGTCGGCGCGATCGCGAAGGGGTGGAGAGGCGAGACGAACGGTTGTGAGACGAAGTGCGAGTTCGGTAAGAAACTGGTTGTTGCGGGCAAGATCGCGTAACGGCGACGCAGCGGAGGCGAGGACGACGAGTGGCCCAGTGTGACGGAAATCCAGGTCTTTGAGAATACGAAGGAGAATCGACTGCCCGGGAGCGGCAAGGAGGTCGACGCGGTCGAGATAGATGAAGCCGGCAAGAGTTTGCGGGTCGGTTTGGGATAGCAGCCACTCGCGGGCGTCGCAGCGTGTGAATCCCCACTGCCGGATCTCGGGGCGACGTGCGACATACCGGTGAAAAAGGAGACGCGCGAGTGTGTGCTTGCCGGAGCCGGATTCGCCTTCGAGGGAGGCGACGCGTAAGTGGGGGCCGACGATGTTGACCTGTTCGAGGAGCTTACGCATTGGGGGGCAGACGGCGATGAATTGCTGTTCGCCGGTATCGAAGAAGCCGTCTGCATCTGCAGGCTTTGGCGATTGTTTCTCGGCGATGATCATTGTGGACATGGGGTCGTCCCTTGCCTTGCAGCCTGGGTTCGAGGCAGGTCAGGCTGCAATGAGTTCATCGGCTGATCGAGGCTGAGTATGAATGGGCGATGGGGCTGTCTGTGACGGGATCGGGGCCGACTGGCTGCGTGTCCGGCGCCATCGTATACTTAAGGCATGTCGGTAGTTCGCAACATTGCGGCCATTGCCAAGGGCATGAGCATCACGTTTGGAGAGATGCTGCAGCCGACGCAGGTGGAGAACTATCCGGACGGCCCGGGCCCGATGCGAGGGGCGAAGTTCGAGGAGCGATTCCGCGGAGCCCACGTTCTGCAACGGGACGAAAACGGGCTGGAGAAGTGCGTTGCGTGCTTCTTGTGCGCGGCGGCATGCCCGGCAAACTGCATCTACATCGAAGCCGCGGAGAACACCGAAGAGGTCCGGATCTCATCTTCGGAGCGGTATGCCAAGGTGTACAACATCGATTACAACCGCTGCATTTTCTGCGGGTATTGTGTTGAGGCCTGTCCTACGGATGCGATTACGCATGGGCACGGCTTTGAGCTGGCAACGCTGAATGCGACAAACCTGGTGATGCGCAAGGAAGACATGCTGCTGCCGGTAAACGCGATCGCGCCGGCGAAGTAGATCGAACCACGGTTTTTCCCCGATTCGTGTTTTCATGAGTTTGGAAGGGTTCCGGTTTGAGCGCCACCTGATCTGCGGGGCTGCGTCCATCAAGTGTGATTTCGCTCACTGAACCGAGGGAATTTGGATGGATACTTTGTTAGTAGATCGATGAAAAGGGCGACGCAAATCCTTTCTGTTCTTCTGGTCCTGATTCTGGGTACTGGACCAGCATGGGCTGCATTGGGGTGTGCTAGCGATCCCGGGATGGGCTCAGCCTGCCCGATGGGTGCGAGTGCGATGGATGCGGACTGCCCGATGGCTCACAGCCTGGCTGGCCCGGACTGCTCTCGGGATTGCTGCGAACTGCAAACGCCGACCGCAGATGTTCTGAATGCACTTACTTCGAAGCCGAGCCCTGTGAAAGCTCTGCCGGCAGTTGCGGCGGTTCCAGTCGCTTTCGCGGTCGAAGGTGCAAGCCATCCTGTGGTGATGCTGGATCTCGCGGGGAGTTCTCCTCCGCGGTACATCCTGCTTCGGGTTTTTCGGATTTAAACCACTCCTGACGTTCCCATTGCTGAAGTGCGCCGGGCTGGTCGCCCGTGTGCCGGGATTCACGTTGTTTCAACGTCAAGGAGATTTCAAAATGAAACGTATGCTCGCAGTTCTTTCAGTATCAATTGTGCTGGCCATCGGTGCGTTCGCGCAGGGCTCGGCGATTTCAGCCAAGGCATGTTGCCCGGCCTGCTGCACCGACAAGTGCAGCGACTGCTGCAAGGGCGATTGCTGCAAGAGCGACTGCGCGGCGAATTGCTGCGATGATAGCTGCACGATGGATTGCTGCAAATAAGCTGACAGTCTGGTGAAGCCGTGGGGGCTCGGGTCGGAAGATCCGGGCCCTTCTGCTTTGATCAACACCCTACGGTTCGCACCCGGGCGGAGCTTTGATGGGGGAGCACGCTTTTGTCGACCGGACTGCCGCGGAAATGCGAAACTGCCTCTTTACCGTCGGATTCTCGCCGTTCGCTGTGGAGCTGAGACTCGATGCGTCCTAAGCCCCTTACAATCATCAAATAGACATGACACCACGCCAACATCCCCTGGTGGAGATCCTGAAAAAGCGCATCGCCATTATTGACGGCGCGATGGGCACGACGATTCGCACCTATGGCATGACAGAGGCCGACATTCGCGGTGAGCGGTTCAAGGACGCGAAGAAGGATTTGCTCAACAACGGAGACCTGTTTTCGCTTACGCAGCCGAAGATGATCGGTGACATACACCGGCGTTTTCTGGAGGCGGGGGCGGACATTCTGGAGACGAATACTTTTGGTGCCACAACGATCGCGCAGAGCGAGTTCTTTGTGGATGATCCACGCGAGCATGGGGGACGGAAAGATCCGGAGTTCTACCAGAAAGTGATTGAAGACCCTTTCCTGAAGAAGCTGGCTTGGGAGATCAACGAGACTTCTGCGCGGCAATGCCGTGAGTGGGCGGACAAGGTGGGGAAGGAGACGGGGCGGCAGCGGTTCGTAGCGGGAGCCATCGGACCGCTGACGGTCTCGCTATCGAATTCTCCAGACGCGAACGATCCAGGGTTCCGTTCCGTGACTTTCGACCAGGTGAAGACCGCCTATGCAGAGCAGGCGCGGGCGCTGATTGCGGGCGGGGTGGATTTTCTGCTGGTGGAGACGATTTTCGATTCGCTGAATGCGAAGGCAGCGCTGGTGGCGATCCGAGAAGTCTTCGACGAAGACAACATCGAGTTGCCGGTGATGATTTCGGCGGCTGTTGGGCGCGGGGGCGAGACGCTGATCTCGGCGCAGACGACGGAAGCTTTCTGGAATGCGGTGGAGCACGTGAAGCCACTGTCTGTCGGGCTGAATTGTTCGCTCGGGCCGGATCTGATGTATCCGTTCCTCGAGGAGCTTTCTGAGAAGGCGAATGTCGCGATCTCGTGCTATCCAAATGCAGGATTGCCAAATCCGTTGTCGCCGACGGGGTTCAACTTCGGTCCGGAAGACATGGCGAAGTATCTCAGCGATTTTGCCAAGGCAGGGCTGATCAACATCGCAGGAGGGTGTTGCGGCAATACTCCGGAGCACATTGCGGCGATTGCGAAGGCGCTGGAGGGATTGCCTCCCCGCAAATTGGGCGAAGCAAAGGCTGCCGAGGTGGCGGCATGAAGCCATTGCGTTTGTCAGGTTCGCAGCCGTTCCGGCAGCAGCCTGGCGTCTTCATCATGATCGGCGAGCGCACGAACGTGGCCGGTTCGCCGAAGTTTGCACGCTTGATCAAGGATGGAAAGTACGAAGAGGCGGTCAGCGTGGCGCGCCAGCAGGTGGAGAGCGGAGCCAACGTGCTCGACATCTGCATGGACGAGGGGATGATCGATGGCGTCGCGGCGATGACGCGGTTTTTGCAATTGCTGGCCAGCGAGCCCGAAGTGGCAAAGGTTCCGTTCATGGTGGATTCGTCGAATTGGGCGGTGCTGCAGGCAGGGCTGAAATGCATGCAGGGGAAGGGCATCGTGAACTCGATCTCGCTGAAGGAAGGCGAGAGGGCGTTCTGCGACCATGCCGCGACAGTGCTGAAGTATGGCGCGGCAGCCGTGGTGATGGCGTTCGATGAGAAGGGCCAGGCGGCGGATTTCGAAGACAAGATTCGTGTGTGCGAGAGGGCCTATCGCATTCTGGTGGATAAGGTCGGGTTTCCGGCAGAGGACATCATCTTCGATCCGAACATTCTGACGGTCGCGACGGGGATGGAGGAGCACAACAACTACGCCATTGACTTCATCCGCGCGACGAAATGGATCAAAGAGAATCTGCCAGACGCGAAGGTGAGTGGCGGGGTTTCGAATATTTCATTTAGCTTCCGCGGCAACAATCGCGTGCGCGAGGCGATGCATGCGGCATTTCTGTATCACGCCATCAGTGCCGGTCTCGACATGGGCATCGTGAATGCGGGGATGCTCGAGGTCTACGAGGAGATTGAGCCGAAGCTGAAGGAGCTGGTCGAGGATGTGCTGCTGAACCGGCGACCGGATGCGACAGAGCGTCTGGTGGAGTTTGGCGAGACGCTGAAGGGCGAAGGCGCGGTCGTTGCGGAGAAGAAAGAAGAGGAGTGGCGGCACGGGACGGTGGAGGATCGCCTTACCCATGCGCTCGTGAAGGGAATCGACAGCTACATCGAGACGGACACGGAGGAGGCGCGCGCAAAGCTCGGCCGGCCGCTGGCGGTGATCGAAGGGCCACTCATGGCGGGGATGAGCGTGGTCGGCGATCTCTTCGGCGCTGGGAAGATGTTTCTGCCGCAGGTGGTGAAGTCGGCGCGCGTGATGAAGAAGGCGGTTGCATATCTGACGCCCTTTATGGAGGCGGAGAAAGCCGCGCTTGCTGCTGCAGGTCACGAGGTGAAGGCGCAGGGAAAGATCGTGCTGGCGACAGTGAAGGGCGATGTGCACGATATCGGCAAGAACATCGTGGGAGTTGTGCTTGCGTGCAATAACTATGAAGTGATCGACATGGGAGTGATGGTTCCCGCCGAGAAGATTCTGGAGCGCGCGAAAGAAGTGAAGGCGGACATCATCGGTTTGAGCGGACTGATCACGCCGTCGCTGGATGAGATGGTTCACGTTGCGCGGGAGATGGAGAGGCAGCAGTTCAAGCTGCCGCTGCTGATCGGCGGAGCGACGACGAGCCGCGCTCATACGGCAGTGAAGATTGCTCCACACTACAGTGAGCCCGTGGTACACGTTATCGATGCGAGCCGAGCAGTACCGGTGACGACGAGCCTGCTGAGCGACGACAACAGGGCGGAGTTTGTTGAGAAGCATCGGGCAGAATATGAGGCGGTTCGGAAAGCTCATGCGGCGCCGCAAGTGAAGACGATCTCGCTGGAGCAGGCGCGGCTGCGGAGAACCCAGATTGATTGGCGGGCGGAGGATCTGCCGAAGCCGGAGTTCACCGGTGTTCGCGTGCTGAATGATTTCCCCCTGGCTACGCTGCGTGAGTTCATCGACTGGACGCCGTTCTTTCATACGTGGGAGTTGAAGGGCGTGTATCCGCGCATTCTGGATGACGAGAAGCAGGGAGAGCAGGCGCGGCAGTTGTTTCAGGAGGCAAATGGCCTGCTCGACAGAATTATTGCCGAGAAACTGCTGACGGCGCGGGCGGTGTACGGGCTGTTCCCTGCGCAGGCGATAGGCGACGACGTGGAGCTATTCGTAGATGGAACGCGGTCGCAGACGCTCGAGACGTTGCATTTCTTAAGGCAGCAGGCGAATCGAGAAGGAACCGAACCGTGCCGGTCGCTGGCGGATTTTGTTGCGCCGAGCGAGACAAAGCTTTGCGATCACGTCGGGGCATTCGCAGTGACGGCTGGAATCGGATTGAAGGAAGTGGCGGACAGTTTCCGTTCGAAGCATGACGACTACAACGCGATCATGGCGGAGGCCCTTGCAGATCGGCTAGCGGAGGCGTTTGCAGAGTTTCTGCACAAGCGTGTTCGGGATGAGTGGGGATACGGGCGCAGCGAGAATCTGAGTACGGACGAGCTCATCCATGAGAAATATCGCGGGATCCGGCCCGCGCCGGGGTATCCAGCATGTCCAGATCACACAGAGAAGGGAACCATCTGGCGGCTACTGGATGTGGAGGAGAAAACGGGCATCAAGCTGACGGAGTCGTTCGCGATGTGGCCGGGCTCGAGCGTGAGCGGATTGTATTTTGCCCATCCGGAGTCGCGTTACTTCACGCTCGGGAAGATCGATCGCGAGCAGGTGGCCGACTATGCGGAGCGTAAGAGGATGAGCGTGGCAGAGGTGGAGAGGTGGCTGGCTCCGAATCTGAATTACGATTCAGGGCGATGATCTCCGTTGGTCCGCGTTCCCATGCAAGATGCGCGATTCACAGGGCTTTTCCAACGGGCTAAGGGTGAATACGCTGTGGTGGAAGTCACATCCCATCGAACCACAAATGCTTGAACCTATCTGACGCTGGATTGTGTGATGTTGAACGGTAACGCACGTCTGCCGTTCATTGAGATAGGGAGAGTTCAGGTGCGGAAAAGGATCGTTATGTTTGGGGCTTTGGTTCTGACAGGTTTTTTGATTTGTGCGTGTGGTGGTGGCGGTACATCCACTGCTGGGGGCGGCGGTACAAATCCTGCTCCGACTCCGCAGAGTGCGGCGGCACCCACGATAACAACGGCTGATGCGCAGAATGGCGCGCTGGTGGTGACGCTGGCGGACGCGACCAGCGGAGCAAAAATTTACTACACTCTGGATGGGTCGACGCCGTCCACGACATCGCAACAGTACCAGGCGCCATTTCTGGTTTCATCGAATTTGACCGTGAACGCGATTGCAATTGCATCGGGATTCAACAACAGCTCGGTGACAACCAAGAGTTTCACGCTGAACATTGCGTCGGGTACGCTGGTGTGGAGCGATGAGTTTGCGAATTCGGGTAGCGCAAATATCCTGCCGGACACGAAGATCTGGACGTACGACATCGGCTACCGGTGCTGCGGAAACAACGAGCTGGAGACGTATTGCGCGGCAGGATCGGCGACGGCCCCATGCGATCCGAACAGTCCGAATGCGTATATCGACGCGGCGGGCATCCTGCATGTCGTGGGGCGGAATCCCTCGGGGACGACGTACACATCTGCGCGATTGAAGTCCCAGGGTGTATTCAGCTTCATGTATGGGCGCATCGAGGCGCGCATGAAGTTGCCGGAGAGCCAGGGGATGTGGCCCGCATTCTGGCTCCTGGGGAACAACATCACAACACTAAGCTGGCCCGCTTGCGGGGAACTGGATGTGATGGAGCATATCGACGGAAGTAATCCGCCGTTCTATGCGGGCGCGCAGCCTGCGGGGTATGACTGGATTGCCGGTTCCGTGCATGGTGGCAGCACGAGCGCGCATCTGGATGGATCGCAGAAGTACAATCCATCTGGAATTTCGGCGGCTGCGTGGCACACTTACGGAATGATCTGGACGAAGGGTCAGGTGCAGTTCTACGTAGATGATCCGCAGAATGTGTATGCGACGTTCACGCCGGCGAATTTTGGCAATCCGTGGCCGTTTGATGCAGGACCGCAGTTCATCATTCTGAACCTGGCGATCGGTGGAGACTGGCCGGGGAGCCCGGATGCGACAACGGTGTTCCCGGGCGATATGCAGGTGGATTACGTGAGGGTGTACACGAACTGATTCGTCTTTGAAGTCAGACCTGAGGTCTGCCGGATCGATTGCCGGCGGGCCTCATTTGTTATGCTTTCGGCGATATGAAATGTCGATTGATTTGTGTCGTTTGTCTGTTTCTGGCTTCCACCGCATTGACGTTCGGCCAAGATTCCAGTGAAGCCCTGATTCGCGTAGCATCGCCGGACGGTAGCATTGTTTTCTCGTTATCCAGGGGGACGAGGAACGAATCCGGCCCGCAGAAGAAGAACGATGTTCACTACTCAGTCGATTTTCGCGGAAAAAGGCTCATTGACGAGAGCTCGATAGGGCTGAAGTTGCAGGGCGTGCCCGCGATTGGTCCTGGGATGCACAAGGCCGGCGTACATACGGGGCAGCACGACGATACGTACACGATTCCGGTAGGCAAGACGAGTTCCGTGAGGGATCACTACAACTCGGCGATTGTGGATCTGGCGGACGATGCGGGCCACAAGATGTCGATCGATGTGAGGGCTTACGACGATGGGGTGGCGTTCCGGTACTTGTTGCCTGCGCAATCGGCCGCAAAGACCGTTAGCGTCGAGCGTGAGCTGACGGAGTTCAATTATCCGAAGGATGCGACGCTGTACCCGCTGATTGTGGATGGCTTTCAGTCTTCGTACGAGGACGAATACCAGCAACGACAGGTCGGCGGAATTCATCGAGACTGGCTGCTTGCGCTCCCACTGCTGGCAGAAGTGCCGGGAGCAGGTTGGGTGGCCGTAACGGAAGCGGACATCGAGAACTATGCGGGAATGTACCTCCGTAAGGGCGAGGCGCGGAACGGGCTGAGGGCGGAGCTTTCGCCGCGGCTGGACCAAAAGGGAATTGCGGTACAGGTGGACGGGGAAGTCACGACGCCATGGCGGGTTCTGATGATCGGCGATGAGCCGGGGCGGCTGGTGGAGTCGAACATCGTGCTGAACCTGAATCCGCCGTCGAAGATTGCGGACACGTCGTGGATCAAGGCGGGGAAGTCGGCGTGGGACTGGTGGTCAGGGGAAGCTGCGCCGAGCGTCAGCTTTAAGACTGGGATGAACACGGCGACGATGAAGCACTATATCGACTTCGCTTCGGCGTCAGGATTCCCGTACATGCTGATCGATGCGGGGTGGGCGCTGGCGAACCGCAAAAGTGCAACGGACTATGCCGCGGTTGCGGACATCACCAAGATCGATCCTCAGATCGATATGCCTGAGCTTCTGAAGTATGCGAAGGAGAAGAACGTTCGCATCTGGTTGTGGTCACACTGGTCTTCTGTCGACAAGTACATGGAGCAGGCGTTTCCGCTGTTCGAGCAATGGGGCATTGCAGGCGTGAAGATCGATTTCATGGATCGCGACGATCAGCAGATGACGGCGTGGTATCGGCATGTAGCGGAGCTTGCAGCGCAGCATCACCTGATGATCGATTTTCATGGCGCGTTCAAGCCGGATGGATTGCGGCGGACATGGCCGAACGTGGTTACGCGTGAAGGCGTGATGGGGAAGGAGTATCTGAAGTGGAGCGGGCGAACGACCCCTGTTCACAACACCACGCTGCCGTTTACACGGATGCTGGCTGGACCGCTGGACTACACGCCGGGCGCATTCGGCAATGTGACCCGAGCTGAGTTCGAGGCACGCGATAAGGAGCCGATGGCGCCAAACACGCGGGCGCATGAGCTGGCGCTCTACGTGGTGCTGGAGAGTCCTCTGATGATGGTGTCGGATTTTCCGGAGCACTATGCGGGGCAACACGATTTCGAGTTCATCAAGCAGGTGCCTGTCACCTGGGAAGAGGTGCGGGTAGTAACCGGACGGCCGATGGAGAACATCACCGTGGCACGGCGCAGCGGAAAAGACTGGTATGTCGGGTCGATTACGAACTGGGATGCAAGGACGGTGAAGGTGCCGCTGAGCTTTCTTGGTGAAGGGAAGTACACGGCGGAAATTTACGCTGATGCCGCAGATGCGGGGACTGTCGCGACGCACACTGAGTTCACGAAGCAATCAGTGGATCGGAACACAGTTCTGGACGTGAAAATGGCTCCCGGTGGCGGGCATGCAATTTGGATACACCCGGAGTGAGTCGCGGATTGCGAGCTTCACTCCGGGCGGTACATTGGATGATCTGCAGCTATTTAGCCGCGGCGGGAAGCGATGTAAGAGAGGAATGCACCGGTTAGCAATCCGGCTGCGAAGATTACGCCGGCGGCTTCTACGGGTTTGCGGCGCATCATCCGTTTGCCATCGTCGATCATATCTTCGGTTGAATGCCGGCTGCGTTCAACAGCCTTCACGGCCGACTTGAATCCGTCTTCAACGGCCTGGGTAACGGTGTTCTTGAGCCGGGAAACCTCACGGATGACTTCGTCTACTGAGGGGGCCTTGTCCAAAAGATCTGAAGGCATAATGTTTACTCCTTAAAGTGGCTAAGATTGTAAGCCTGAATGGATTTATATAGGGAGTCCAATATCAGCGACGCCTTCTGGTTGAGATGTGATCTGGGGTGAAGCTGTTGCACCTTTCGGCGAATAGACAGCCGCAAAGGTCCCTTTCCGGCCAGAAGTTCATCCATTCAAACCAACTTGGACTCAGTTCGCTGCAATGTAACTTGCGCGGTTGGGTCGGCTGTGATAAAAACTAGTCATTCATGTTTGCCCCCAAAGGGCAAGCCTGGATTTCATGCAGAGTGGCTGAGGGACGGGCCCTGTGACGCCACGACAACCTGCCTGGGCAAGCCAGGAGTATGGTGTCAACTCTCGCTCGCCAAATAGAGGCGGGGAACATGAGATTCGGGGTCGTCAAGCAATCATCGCTGGACGGCTTCTTAAGGTTTAACGAATCACATCAGGTTCGCTCAGTACGTTGAGCCGGTCACGTGCCCGCAGTTCCGTAGTCACTCGCGAAGCGAGGGACCTTGACGACTGCGTATTGGTTGCGATGTCGGGAATGCGGCAAGACCTATGGTCATCAGCCGCTTTCGATCTGCGATGAGTGCTTTTCCCCGCTCGAGGTGGCTTACGACCTCGAGTACGCGAAGACCCGCTTTACCCGCGAGACGATTTCCCAGGGACCGCTGAATATGTGGCGCTACAAGGCGCTGCTGCCGGTGAAGGACAGCTATGTTCCGCAGACTCCTTCAGGTCTGACTCCGCTGGTGAAGGCGCCGCGGCTTGGTGCTCAGTTTGGCGCGCAGAACCTGTACATCAAGAACGATGCGGTTTGCATGCCTACGCTGAGCTTCAAGGATCGCGTGGTGGCCGTAGCGCTGGCCAATGCGCAGGACTTCGGGTTCGATACTGTTGGGTGCTCGTCGACGGGAAACCTGGCGAACGCAGTGGCGGCACATGCGGCCAGGCTTGGGCTGAAGACATACATACTGGTTCCTTCGGATCTGGAGCCGGCGAAGATCCTGAATACGCAGGTCTACGGCGCGACACTGGTGCGGGTTGACGGGAACTACGATCACGTGAATCGGTTGTCGTCGCAGATTGCGGAACGATACAACTGGGGGTTTGTAAATGTGAATCTTCGCCCCTACTACGCGGAGGGATCGAAGACTGTGGGGTTCGAGATTGCGGAGCAACTTGGATGGCGCTTGCCGGACAACGTGGTTGTTCCCATGGCAGGCGGCTCGCTGATTACTAAGATTCGCAAGGCGTTCAATGAACTGATTGAACTCGGTCTAGTTGAAGAGAAGCCGGTGAAGTTCTTTGGTGCGCAGGCGACTGGATGCTCGCCGATTGCGAAGGCGGTGAAGAACGATACGGATGTGATCGAGCCGCAGCGGCCGAGCACGATTGCGCGGTCGCTGGCGATCGGGAATCCGGCGGACGGGATTTATGCGTCGCGGGTGATTCGCGGAACGGGCGGCTGGGCTGAGGATGTTTCGGATGTGGAGATTGTTTCGGCGATCCAGGAACTGGCGGAGACCGAAGGCATCTTCACGGAGACTGCAGGCGGCGTGACGACCGCGGTAACGGCAAGGCTTTATGCGCACGGGCGCATCAAGGCGGATGAACTGACGGTTACGTGCATCACGGGCAACGGACTGAAGACGACCGACTGCCTTGATGGCGCTTACGACCAGAGGCAGGCGATTCGTCCGCGGCTTGCGGATTTCGAAACGTTTGTGGAAGAACACAATGCAGCGAGCCAGGGACTGAGCCTGGCGGGGGAAAGTTATGGCGGTTAAAGTTCTGTTACCGAATGCATTTCAGAAGCACACTAACAACGTGAAGGAGATCTCGAGCACTGCGTCGAATCTGCCGGAACTGGTTACTGATATCGAGGGCCGATTTCCGGCGCTGCGGCAGCATCTCCGCGGCGAAGATGGGCAGATCCGGCGGTTTATCAACTTCTACGTCAACGAGGAAGACATCCGGTTCCTGGGAAATGAGAAGTACGCATTCCAGGAAGGCGATGAGGTGCTGGTGATCCCGTCGATTGCGGGTGGGTGCAGCTAGGTTCTGGTAGTAGCAATGGCGATGCGCGGCCTTAGGGTCGCGCATTTTTTTGTGCCTGCCACCCACTCATCGCACGATCAAACCGTGCGATGAATGGGGCACAGACCACGGTGTTCGGGAAACGATCATGAGACATAGGGGCCTGCCGCCCACTCATCGCACGATGAAGCTGTCCGATGAATGGGGCACAGAGCACGGTGTTGGGGAATTGATCTTGAGACATAGGGGCCTGTCGCCCACATCGCACGATGAAACCGTGCGGGTGAATGGGGCACAGACCACTCGGAGACGATCAAGCGGGGATCGGAATATAAATCATTGACATTGTCGGAAAATCCACTACCATTCAGTTGTGGATTCGCTCGGTACAACGTTTGCGGCTTTGTCGGATCCAACCCGGCGGGCGATGGTGGAACGGCTGTCGCGAGGCCCTGCATCGGTGCATGTGTTGACGGAGCCGTTCGCACTGTCGCAGCAGATGATCTCAAAACACATTGCCTACCTGGTGCGGGCGCGGATTGTGGCCAAGACGAAGCGCGGACGAGAAAGTATCTGCACTCTCAGGCCGGAGACGATCAAGAAAGTAAACGACTGGGCGATGAGCTATCGCCAGTTCTGGGAAGAGAGTTTCGACAAGCTGGATGAGGTGGTGCAGCGAATGAAAAAGGAGGAGGTCAGGAGATGACAAAAAACACGGTGAACGAGACGGAGCGGATGGTGATCACCAGAGTTTTCGATGCCCCGCGCGAACTGGTCTGGAAGGCATGGACCGATCCGAAGTATGTGATGCAGTGGTGGGGGCCGAAGGGCTTCATCGTGGCCGATTGCAAGATGGATTTTCGCGTTGGGGGGCGACTTCTCTGCTGCACGAGAACGCCGGATGGGCAGGAGTTCTGGAACGCGGTTGAATACCACGAGATTGTTCCGTACGAGAAGATCGTTTCCTTAATGTACTTTTCGGACTCGAAGGGGAACAAGATTGATCCTGCGCAGCTAGGCATAGAGCATGAGGCCGTAGAGGGTGCGTACGACGTGACCATCTTTGAGGATCTGGGAAACGGCCAGACGAAACTCACCTTCATTGGAAATGAACCCATGGAGAGCGCGAAGAACAGCGGCCAACTCGAGGGCTGGAACGAGATATTCGAGAAGCTCGCTTCCGTTGTCGAGGAACTGGTGCAGGCGAAATAAGAAGCTGAAGTTTTATGGTCGTCATGCGCGAGCTTGCGCATGGCGAAGTAAAGGTGGCTATCGCCGAGCCTCCGTCGGCGGGCGGCGGAGGCTCAATCCTGTCCGGCTTCTCGTCTGGCAGGGTGAGCTGCATCATCGGGGGGCCGAACTCCCCCTGCGTTCTGCACGCAAGTGCACCCATGAGGCGTGCACGGGCAAATGTTGTGCTCCTGAGTGAGCGACCGACAGCAATGACCCTGGCGACGTTTTGGTCCGAGGTTCAGAGTCGGCCGCTACTACCAAACTGACGTCACGCTTCCATTCGGCTTTGGGTTTGAATGTCGGCACTGATTCCCGAGGGGTCGGCGACTGCTGCTTTGAGGAGAATTCGTTGAGCGGCTGAGGGAGAACAACTGCGGGTTCCTCCACTCCGCTGCGCTCCGGTCGGAATAACTTCTGCAGTGAATGGAACGAGTTGTAGCGAATGAACTGGATGGGCCAAGATTTTTTGCTTAAATATGACATGTTTTGTCATGTATCGATTTGTATGCTTCTTTCTGTGCTCAGATTTGGGCGGAGGGAATTGATATGACGACTGCAGTGGCTGAAACGGGCGTTGTGACGGCGAGCGATGTGTTGAAGAACTGGCAGGGGCACCGGCGGCTTACCCGCAAAAAGATTGAGGCTTTCCCGGAAGACAAGCTGTTCAGTTTTTCGGTAGGCGGGATGCGGCCGTTTTCGGAGCTGGCGTGGGAATTCATACGGACGGCTGTGCCGATTGCAGAGGGTGTGGCGACGGGGAAGTGGCGGGAATTTGATATGTCGAAGGCGTCGGTGACGACGAAGGCCGAGCTGCTGCGGGTGTGGGATGAGCAGACAGCCAAATTGGACGCGATGTTTGCGGAGATTCCGGCGCACCGGTTCACCGAGGTGGACAAGGCTTTTGGGCAGTGGGAAGGACGCGGAATCGATACGATTCAGTACGCGATTGACAATGAGATTCACCACCGCGGACAGGGATACGTGTACCTGAGGGCGCTGGGAATTGAGCCGCCGCCGTTCTGGGAGCGGTGAGACTTGTTGAGAGAGGAGGGGTGAGGGAGGGAAGACTTCCTCACCCTTTTCTTCTTGGCGTGGTTGAAGCGGGCAGGTGGGGATGTGGCCACCTTCGTTGCGAGTTCGTGAGAAGCGATCAGGGTTTCAGGAGAAACGCGACGGGGCTGGTGGTGGGGAAGGCGTAGGCGCCGGTGATTTCTCCGCGGCTGTTGATGCTGCCGGGGATGTAGAGATCTGCGCCGGGGATGGTGATGGGCTGGTATTTGCCGTCGGAGTACACGAAGAGTTCGCTAGCGACATCGAGTGTAGCCGCCATGAGGATTTTGCCGGAGTCGCTGATGCCCCCAGCGATTGCGGAGAAGCTGCCAGGAGGGTCGAGTGTGGTGTAGACGCCGTTGCTGAGGAGGAAGGCGTGGGAGGTGTTCTGGTCGTACCAGCCGCCGACGATGTCGCCCCGATCGTTGATTCCATCTGGGAAGGTATAGATGGAGCCTGGGACGCTGAACGAGGTGAAGGCGCCTTTGTGCCAGAGGAAGCCGATGAAGGGGCTGTTGGGGTCGTCCTTTATCTGGTAGTAGCCGACGACGTCGCCTGCATCGTTGATGGCGGTGGGAGTGGTGGCGAATGCGCCGGGGTAGTCGAGCAGGGCGTACTGGCCGCGATAGAAAAGGAATCCGTGGATGACGGTGACGGCTTCATTGGCGAAGGTGCCAACGATGATTCCCTGGTCATTGATGCCGGTGGTGGCGATGCCGAAGGTGTTCGGTATGTCGATGTTGGTGATTTTGCCGCCGCTCAGGAGAAAGCCGTGGGTGTTGAACTGGTCGTCGTACCAATAGCCGACGGTTTCGCCCTTGTTGTTGACGCCGAAGGCATAGGAGACCGTGGCACCTGGGATGTTGATGGTGGTGACGCTGTGGGAGTGAGCGGATGCCTTGGCAGGTGCGCCCTGGTGGGTGAAAGCCGTGGCGGAAAGGTAAGGATGTTTGCCCTTGCCAGGGGCCGCTGCGAAGAGCGAGACCGAAAGGATCGGTGCCAAGGCAAGCAGAGAGATGGTTCTGGATCTGGGGAAGCAGGGAAGCTTTTTCATGCGAGGATTGTACCCCGCGGGTTCTGAAGCTGGCGTTAATAGTTCTCGGACAATGAGGCGCGGAGTCGGCGCGATTTATGGCGCGTCAGTCGGCGGGTTGGGCGATGGAGTTCAATTCGACGTCGATGCGGTGCTGGAACATGGCTTTGATTTCGAGGAAGGTCTCGTCGTCGGGGTTGAAGTCGGTGCTGTGTTCGACCTGGCGAAGGGTGGCTTGAAGGACGGCGAGACGGTGCCGCGTTTTCAGCACGTCAATGGAATTCTGGGTATTGATGCTGCTCATGGTTGGGGAACCTTTGTATCTATGGAACCATGATTTGACGGGATTGTTGCGGGGATGTTGGTGACGAGTGTCACTCGAGTAATAACGAATATGGATTGGTCCGGACGGAGATTGGGAGAGCGAGCAGTGAGCTGAATCACAAGCTGAATAAGTACCGATGATGAAAAAGGGTTGAATTCATTGGTATTTTGAATCTTGAGTCACTCGCTTATTTGCATTTCCTTTGCATCCGGTTCATCTTGCTCTTACAATCCCTGCCGGATACTACTCCCGTGATTGCGCAAGCTGGGCAGAAGGCTCCGTACGCACTCCTACCTCCGACCAGTACTCCGGTCGTTGAAGAATCAGTCCCGGTTCGAAATTCAGCTTCGGCGCCGACTCGGCCGCGGATTCATGCGGAGGTTGGGCGATACCGCCTGCGGCTGGCACAGGGCGCGGAGGATCGAGAGGCAGCCTGCCGGTTGCGTTTTCGTGTTTTCAATATCGAGCTTGGCGAGGGGTTGGAGAGCTCGTATGTGACGGGAATCGATACGGATCACTTTGATGTGTTCTGCGAGCATCTGCTTGTAGAGGACAAGACCTGCGGGCGCGTGGTGGGGACGTATCGGATGCAATCGGGGATGACGGCGGCGATGAATCTGGGTTACTACTCCGCGCAGGAGTTTGAGTTCGGGCCATATGAGCCGCTGCGCAGGGACATCCTGGAGTTGGGGCGCGCGTCGATTGATCGCGAGCATCGGACGCCGGAGGTGCTGACGCTGTTGTGGCGCGGGATCGCGCAGTACGCGAACGAGATGGGGCTTCGCTACCTGGTTGGGTGTTCGTCATTGAACTCGAAGGAGCCGGCGGAGGGCTGGCAGATGTATCGCGAGCTCGAGCGTTATCGGGTGTCGCCTGAGTTTGAGACAGTTCCGACGGCGGAGTATGTTTGTCCCAGAGAACAGGCCGTGAATGCACAGCAAGTCGCGGCTGAAGGGGATGGGGCGGTGGAGAAGAAGGTGCCGAAGCTGTTGAAAACATATCTGACGATTGGGGCGCGGATATGCGCGCCACCGGCGTGGGATCGCGAGTTTGGCACGATTGATTTTCTGACGCTGCTCGATTTGAAGATGCTGTCATCAGCGGCACGCAATCGGTTTCTGGCGCCGCTCACGCAATGAGCTTGAGGTTTCTCCGGCGCGCTGTGGCGCTGGGGTTGGTGCTGAGTGCGGCGGTTGTCCGGTACTGGATGCTTCGGCTGCGGGGGCCGCTTTCGCTGCAGCGGCGGGCGCGCTGGCTTCAGGGGACTTGTGTTCGCGTGCTGCGGAGCATGGGAATTCGAGTTGATGTCGAGGGCGAGATTCCGACCTATGGGCTGGTGGTTGCGAATCATTTGAGCTATCTGGATATTGTGATTCTGAGCGCGGCGATGCCGTGCTTTTTTGTTGCGAAGTCGGAGGTTGGCGAGTGGTTTTATTTCGGCGAAGCTGCGAGGGCGGGAGGGACGCTGTTTATTGACCGGTCGCGAAGGGCGAGCGCGGAGAAGGTGGCGGCGGAGATCAGCGAGCGATTGAGGTTACGAGTGCCGGTGTTGTTTTTTCCGGAGGGGACGAGCACGGATGGGACGATGCTGAAGTTTCACTCGAGTTTGTTTGAGCCGGCAATTCGGGAGGGGGCGCCGGTGACGGGAGTGGCGATCGAGTATGTGCTCGAGGACGGAAGGCCGGAGAAGGAATTGTGCTGGTTTGGCGATGAGGCGCTTGCTCCGCATCTGGTGAGGACGCTGAAGGCGACGGGCTTTCATGCGAAGCTGCGGTTTGGGCAGGCGCGGCTATACGAAAGCCGGCGGACGGCGGCGGATGAGACGTTTGCGGAGATTGCTGGGATGCGGGCGGGCGTGAGGAGCGGGGAATTGCAGCACGCGTGATGAAGCGATCGTGCCAACCCTGCGTTTTCTCGCAAGGAACCGATTCGAGCGACACAGGGGACTAGGTCCCGGAAAAATAACTGCAGATCCTTCGACTCACCACCCCCACACTCCACCCCAACGACAAACACCTGTCGTTGGGGACCCCGTTGAAGAAAACGTTCAGGGGTCCCTTTCGCTCAGATGACAGCGCTCTGCCAGGGGTGCCACGGCCGTTCACTGCGAGGATATGTGCAGTTTCGGACTTCGAGAACTGGGAATGTCACAACGCGGGATTTCTGAGTATGAGGCGGTTAGTTGGGGAGGGGTGGAGGGGCGGTGGAGCCGCGGACCACGAGGTTGGTGGAGACCAGGAATTCGCGCTGCAGGCCAGCTTTGCCCGGGTTTTCAGCATGCAGGCGGAGGGCTTCAAATGCGGCGCGTGCGAGGTCAGCGCGGGAGAGGCGAATAGTAGTGAGCGGGGGCAGGGTGAATTCTGCGAAGTCGATGTCGTCGAGTCCGATGACTGAGAGGTCTTGTGGAACGCGGAGGCCCTGGAGGTACGCTGCGCGAAGGACACCGATGGCGGTCATGTCGTTGGAGCAGATGACGGCGGTTGGCTGTCCGGTGAGTGCCCGGAGTTTGCCGAAGCCGATGACGCCGCCCTTCAACGTGTGATCGCACTCGATAATCCATTTTCTATCGATGGGGAGTCTCTCCGCGCGCATCGAGTTCTCGAAGTCGGTCTGGCGAGTGATGGCCGAGTGCAGTTTGTGCGGACCGGCGAGGAAGCCGATTTTGCTGTGCCCTATGGTGACGAGATGGTGAACCGCTGCGCGGATACCGGTGCTGTAGTCGAGGAGGATGGTGCTGGATGCGGGCTCGGAGAGTTTGAATTCTGCGAGGACGACAGGGATGTCGTGGAAGGAAAGCTGATCGAGAACGGGTTCTTCTTCACCGAAGGTGAGCACGGCGACGCCGTCGACTTTGCGCTCGAGCATGCGGCGGACACAGTTGGTGAGGACGGCGGGATCACTGTTGGAGGAGCTGACAAGGATCTCGTAGCCATTGGCAACGGCGATCTCTTCGAAGCTCTGGATCAGTTCGGGGAAGAAGGGATTGGTAATGTTTTCGACGATTATGCCGAAGAGGCGGCTGCGGCCTGAGACCAGGGTTCGGGCGTGAGTGTTGGGGAAGTAGTTAAGTTGCTCGATGGCCTGCCACACGCGTTTCGCAAGTTTCTCGCTGACAACGGGCGAGCCGTTGATAGTGCGGGAGACAGTTGCGATGGAGACTTTGGCCAAAGCGGCCACAGCCCGGATGTCGGGAGTTTTGTCGGCGCCTTTGCGACTTGCTTTTCGAGCCACTAGGGAATCCTAAGTACGTCTAAAGATAAATGAAAGGGGAACTTTCATCATAGAACAGGAAATAAGGGGACGAGGGGACATAGAGACTGAGGTACCGAGCGAAGAGGGCAGGAACTGCTCTTGGGCGCAGCTAACTTCAGGACTTATCGGAAATGAGCAAGCGAAGATCGCGAAGATTATGACCAGTTGGGCCGGTAACTATCGTGTCGCCGAGAGCGGTGAAGAGCGGACAGGCGTCGAAGGTGCGCAGATTCTCTTCGGGGTCAAAGCCGAAGGCATGGGCGCGGGCGACGGTGGTGGGATCGGCGATGGCGCCTGCACTTTGTGTATTGCCGTCGATGCCGTCTGAACCGGCACTGAGCACGGTGAGCATTTCGCCGGGATGATGTGCGAGCTCGAGCGCGCATGCGAGGGCGAACTGCTGGTTGCGACCGCCGGCGCCGGGAGTTTTGTTGAGGGTCACGGTAACTTCACCACCGGAGATGAGGCAGAAGCGGCGGTGGAGGGTTCGCAGTTCGTGGAAGCGATCGAGGAGATAGCGCGCGGCATCGGCGTAGTCCCAGTCGTCGCATGAGTTGTCGACAGAGACGAAGTAGCCAGCTTGTTGTGCGATCGATCGGGCGCTTTCGACGAGGTCGAGATCTGAGAGAAGGACCTCAAAGATGGAATCGCGAAAGGCCTCGTCCTCGCCGGTGAGGCTGGCTGCTGAGGTGAAGCGTCGCGGGTTTGGTTCGGTGCGCGAGAAGCGAGGAAGGAATGGCGGCTTCCACTTTTTGTTGCCGGGAGATTCAGGCAGGTCGGTCTGCTGGAAGAATGCGTTGACGGATTGAGGGAATTTGTCGGCGAGTTTGTATTTCTCGATGATCTCCTGGGCTTCAGCGACGGTGGAGTGATCGGGTGTTGAGGGGCCGGAGGAGAGGGCATCGAGGGTCCGCAGAGGCACGTCGGGGACGAGCAGAGAGATCTTGAGCGAGTCGGGCGCGGCGATAGCGAGGCGGCCGCCCTTGACGGCGCTGAAGTGCTTGCGGAGGGTGTTGATTTCGTTGATGGGGGCGCCGCACCCGAGGAGTGCTTCGTGAAAGGCGATCGTATCGTCAAGGGTGATCCTGGGGTCGAGAGGCAGATCGAACATTGCAGAGCCGCCGCCGGAGATCAGGTAGAAGACGAGTGTGTCGCGTTTGGCTTTCTTGAGGAGAGCAATGGCAGCGCGGGCTGCATCGAACGATTCCGGGTTGGGGAGCGGGTGGCCGCCTTCGAAGTAGCGAACGCGCCAATTGCGTTTTTTGGGCAGGTACTTGGAACAGCAGATGCCGCGTAGGCCCTGCCGGCGCTTCATGCGATCGAGAAGGATTTCGAGCATGGGTCCGGCTGCTTTTCCGATGGCGATGACGAAGATCCGCTTGTACTGCGAGAGGTTGATGGCGTCGGGTCCGCTTCCGTCGGGGATGAGGCGCTGGAGGGTGTCGCCCTCAAAGCGGAGACGACGGTCGAAGGCGGACTCGATGCTGCTGGCCTGTAGAGCCTCGGTGAAGAAGCTGGTAGCGCGTGCATGGAGGAAGTCGAGCGCGGTGTCACTGGCGGGCGTCATTGGACCTGCTCCTTCAACCACGTGGAGAGAGACTGCTGCATGGATTCAACGTGGCCGGTGAAGAAGTGATCAGCGCCGGATATGAAGACGAGCTGTCTCGGATCCGCGGCTGTGTTTACGATTTGCTCGAGTTCGGACTTAGGAGCGAACTGGTCGCGGTCGCCGCTGAGGAAGAGCTTGGGTGTTTTGCAGCCGAAGAGGAAGGAATATCGATAGTGTCGGCCAACGCCCTTGGTGGGAAGGCCGAGCGCGCCCAGAGCGCGGACATTGGCGCGATGTGACAGAGTGTTGCCGCAACATGCGGCGAGGGACATGGCTGCCCCGAAGCTGAACCCCACCACGATGATGGGGAGATTGAATTCTGCATGAAGCCAATCGAGTGCAGCGGAGACGTCGGCGGATTCGGCGAGGCCATCGTGGCGTCCTTCGCTGAGGCCGGCGCCGCGGAAGTTAAAGCGAAGGACGGGAAGGCGGAATCCGAAGTCGACACCGTTGAGGACTTTCATGGCGTGATAGACGACTTTGTTGTGGAGAGTGCCGCCGCCGAGTGGGTGCGGATGACAGACGAGAGCGGCGTAGCGGGAGTTCGGAGCGCCTTCGTTGAGGAGGGCTTCCAGACGGCCGGCGGGGCCGCGGAGGTCCACGTTTTTGAGCGTGGTGGGGTAGGTCGCAGCGGATGGTTCAGAGGGAGCTACGGGGGACTTCATTCAAAGATTAATTTTACGCGGTTTTGAGGGGCGTTTTTCCTGGTTGGATGGGTTGATATCGGAGATTGAGCCGGTGAGGAATCAACTGCGGGTCCCTCGGCTCCCGTTGGTCGCTCGGGATGACAGTCTGTCTGGTGGTGCGAGCGGCTGCGATATTCTGGCGGTACGATGCACGAGTTTGAGGCGATTGATCCGATACGGTTTACGCAACAGCTTTGCGAGATTGAGTCGACGACCTACTTCGAGGGGCAGGTGGGGGATTTTCTCGCGGCGTTTTTGAGCGGGCGGGGCTGGGAGGTGGAGCAGACTCCGGTGCCGCAGCCGGATGAGAGTGCGGGGAAGGGGCCGCGCTGGAACGTGTTTGCCGGTCCGGCAGGGCAGTCGCCGGACCTGGTGTTTTCGACGCATATGGATACCGTGCCGCCCTACATTCCGTTTCGAGAGGACGCGGAGTTTATTTATGGGCGCGGCGTCTGCGATGCGAAGGGGATCATTGCCACGCAAGTTGCGGCTGCGGAGGCGCTGCGGACGGAGGGTTTCCGAGTTGGGTTGTTGTTTGTATCGGGCGAGGAACGAGACTCGGCCGGGGCGAAGGTTGCGAATGAGGCGCCGAAAGGAAGCAGGTTTCTGATCAACGGCGAGCCGACGGACAATCGGCTGGCTCTGGCATCAAAGGGCGCGCTGAGGGCTGTGCTGAGAGCGTCGGGGAAGATGGCGCATTCGGCGTATCCGGAACTGGGAGACAGCGCGGTACACAAGCTGGTTGAGGTGCTGGGTCGTTTGCTGAAGCTGGAGTTGCCGGTGACGGAGGATGTTGGTCCGAGCACGCTGAATATCGGGCAGGTGCATGGAGGGCATGCGCCGAACGTGATTGCGGATAAGGCCGAAGCGCAGGTGCTGGTGCGGCTTGTGGGTGACTCTGAGCCGGTGCGAAAGGCGCTGGTGGAAGCGGCCGGGGATCTTGCGGAGGTGGATTTCACGCTTGAGATTCCGTTTGTGCGGCTCAAGGCGGTGGAGGGATTGCCGACAATGGTGGCGAAGTTCACGACGGATATCCCGCAGCTTTCGAACTGGGGCGAGCCGCTGCTGCTGGGTCCGGGGTCGATTCATGTGGCGCACACTCCACATGAACGAGTGGCGAAGAAGGAATTGCTCGAAGCGGTTGAGCTTTATGTTCGCGTTGCAAAGCAGTTGCTGGCCTGACGGCCGGCATCCAACGATTTTTAAATTCCCCCGAGGAGACGATGATGAGCACTTCTATTTACGACATTCCTGTGAACAAGATTACGGGCGACAATACATCACTGGCGGAATTCAAAGGCAAGGTTGTGCTGGTGGTAAATGTCGCGTCGAAGTGCGGGCTGACTCCGCAGTATGAGGGCCTGGAGAATTTGTACGAGCAGTTCAAGGGGCAAGGGCTGGTGGTGGCAGGGTTTCCGGCGAACAATTTCAAGAGCCAGGAGCCGGGAACGAACGAGGAGATTCAGAGCTTTTGCACGACGAACTATGGCGTGAAGTTTCCGATGTTCAGCAAGATTTCGGTGGCGGGTGATGACAAGCATCCGCTCTACAAATTGCTGACCACTGCACAGCCGAAGGCGATCAGCGTGTCTGAGGTTCCGTTTCGCGAGAAGCTGAAGGGATATGGGATTGAGACAAATGCGGATCCCGAGGTGCTTTGGAATTTTGAAAAGTTCCTAGTGGGGCGGAATGGCGAAGTGGTGAAGCGGTTCTCGCCGGATACGCTGCCGGATGCGCCGGAACTGGTGGCAGCCATCGAAGAGGAGTTGGGGAAGGAGTAGGCGGTCGATTTGCCGAAGTCTCCCCAAATGCGAGGGACCGAGCGCACCCGGCTTAGTTAGTCCCGAAAGCAGTTTCGTCAGATGTTGAGTTCAGGAACAACAACTGCGGGTCCCGCGGCTTCGCTCGGGATGACAGTCGAGGTGGTTGTGCGGGCGGCGTTCAGAGAACCCAGCCAACGGTCTAGGCCGAGTCCGGATTTGCGTCGGTTGATACCGGGAAGAAGAGCCGGAAGACGGTTCCGCATCCGGGGCGTGTGCGAACGGCTACTGTGGCGTGATGCTTGTCGAGGATTCCCTTTGAGACCCACAGACCGAGGCCAGTGCCGGCTTCGCCCTTGGTTGTAACGAAGGGCTGGAAGAGGCGCCGGAGCATCTGGGTGTCCATGCCGGAGCCGTTGTCGGCGACCGTGACGGCGACGCCGGTTGCGGTGCGGTTCGAAGACGGGCGTACTTCGAGGATGAGGCGGCCTTTGTCTGGGACTGCGTCGAGGGCGTTGGAGATCAGGTTGGTGAAGACCTGCTGAATTTCACCGGGCTGGCAAAGAACCGGAGGAGATGGGCGGTATCGGCGATCGATGGTGATACCGCGGACCCGGATGGCGGGGTCGTGGAAGTAGACGACGGAATCGAGAACTTCTTCGAGCGCGATATTCGCGGGTGCCGTGCGCTGGCGATAGAACTTCAGGCTGCGAGCAGTGATGTGCGAGAGGCGCTGCAGCTCTTTGTCGGCGATTTCGAGAAGGTCTTTGGAGTTTGTTGAGAGGCCCTCGTCGTTTTTGGCCAGGAAGAGCAGATTGGTTACGGCTTCAAGGGGATTGTTGATTTCGTGGGCGATGCTGGCGGCGAGGCGTCCGGCTGCGGCAAGTTGCTCTGAGCGGCGGAGGGCTTGTTCGGCTTTACGCGTTTCGGTGGTGTTGCTGCAATAGAGGACGATGCCTTCGCCGGGCTGCGGATAGACGCTGAACTGGAACCACGCTTCGCCTTCGGGGCCGCTGAAGAACTGCTCGAATTCGATGGGAACGCGCTGGTCCATGGCGCGGCGGACATTGGCCTCGACGTCGGTTCCCATCACTTCGGGATAGAGATCCCACAGGGTTGCGCCGATTAGGGACTTACCGGAACGCGCGCCAAGCTGGGCAGCAGCAGGATTCATGTAGGTAATCCGGTATTCCGTGTCCATCGTGCAGAACGCGATGGGCACGTGTTCGAGGGCCTCTCCAGCGAATTGTCGGGCGCGATTCACTTCCTGCGTAAGGGCGGCTTTTTGCTCGGCGGCTTCACGTCGCATTCGAGCCATCTTCAACTGGGCATCGATGCGGGCGATGAGCTCGCGAGCGGCGAAGGGCTTGGTGAGGTAGTCGTCGGCGCCGGCTTCTACACCTTCGATGCGGGCTTCTTCGCCGGCACGGGCAGAGAGCATGATGATGGGGATGAGCGCGGTGGAAGGGTCTCTGCGCAATGTTTCAAGCAGAGTGAAGCCATCCATCTCGGGCATCATCACGTCGGTGAGAACGAGGTCGGGAGTGCGGGTGTGGATTTCGTCGAGGGCTGCGCGTCCGTTATCGGCAATGGCGACAGTAAAGCGTGTGGCGAGCAATGAACGCACGTACTCTCGCATGTCTGCGTTGTCATCGACCAGGAGAACGAGGGGTCGAACTCTGGAGCGACTGTCGGCTTCCGTCACGGTGTCGGCTTCGACGATGCCTTTGATTTCGTTTTGCAGCTGCTCCTGTACAGAATTTATGCCGGGTAGCCAACCGAGAGCTTCCTGGACGTAGGCGATCGCCGATCCTTCAATTACGAGCGGGCTTCCGGCGTCGCGAGCGACGTTGCCCTGCTCGAGATGCTCATGGCCGTAGGGGAGGTGAACCGTGAACTTAGTGCCGTCGTTCACCTTGCTTTGAACACTGATCGATCCGCCGTGCATGGTGACGAGTTCATGAACGAGAGCAAGGCCGATGCCGCTTCCTTCATGGCTGCGGCGGCGTGCGCCTTCGATGCGGCGGAAGCGTTCGAAAAGATTGGGCAGTTCGTCTTCGGGTATGCCGGTGCCGGTGTCGTGAATCGTCAAGAGCGCGCCATGCTCCTCGGCGGAGATGGAGACGCGGATCTCTCCGTCGAAGGTGGCCTTGAGGGCGTTGGAGAGGAGATTGAGCACAATCTTCTCCCACATGTCGCGGTCGACGTAGACAGGCTCGGGAAGGGGTGGGCAATCGATGACGAGGCGGAGACCTGCGCGTTCGACTGCGGAGCGGAATACGCTGGCGAGCTGGGCAGTGAGGAGGGAGAGATCGGTCGGCTGATAGTTGGCCTGCATGCGTCCCACTTCAATGCGGACGAAGTCAAGGACTCCATTTACCAGCTTGAGAAGGCGCAGCGCATTGCGATGCAGCATCTGCAGCGATTCGACCGTGGGTGGCGTCTCGTTGAGCAGAGCGTCTTCGACGGGACCGAGGATCAGAGTGAGGGGAGTGCGCAGTTCGTGGCTGATGTTGCTGAAGAATGCCGTTTTTGCGCGGTCGAGATTGGCGAGTTCTTCGGCACGGCGTCGTTCGGTCTCGTAAGCTTCGGCGTTGGTGATGCTTGCGGAGATCTGACCTGCGGCGAGTTCGAGAAAGCCAGCGTAGCTGGAGTCGAACTGGCGGTAGGGGTTGAGAGCAGCGATGAAGACGCCGGCAGGCTTTTCCTGACCTCGGCGGGAGAGGGGAACAAGTCGCGCCTGACTCGGGGTCTTGTCCCAGACGCCGGAGGGGAGGTCAGGAAAAAGTTCGCCGAGGAGGTCGAGCGTCATGGGGCGGTTGGACTCAAACAGAAGGTGAACGGGCCAGGGAGCGGATATGGATTCGCTGTCCATCTCTTTGGGAGCTGCGGGATGGCCGGAGTCAATTCCGCTTTGAGCGACAAGGCACAGGTTCGGGCCGCCCTCTTCGAAGCAGTAGACCAGGGCGAAGGGGATGTCCTTCTGGTCGGAAAGGCCGCGGTTGATGGCGGCGAAGACCTCTTTTTTTGTGTTGGCGTCGACCAGGGCTCCAGCGAGCGTGGTGAGCGAGGAGAGCTGACGTTCGCCGCGGACGCGTTGCGTATCTTCCATGACGACGCAGAGCATGCCCTCGATCTTGCCGTCTGAGCCAGCGAGGGGGCTGTAGGAGAAGGTGTGATAGGTTTCCTCGGGGAAGCCGCTGCGCTCGAGGATGAGGGCGAGGGTTTCCTCCCAGGAGGCTTCGCCAGTTCGCATCACGCGTTCGACGCGAGGACCGATGTCATTCCATATTTCGGGCCAGACTTCGGGTGCGGGCTTGCCGAGCGCCCAGGGGTGCTTTTTGCCCAGAGTCACACTTGCGTATGCATCGTTGTAGAGGAAGGTGAGTTGGGGTCCCCAGGCCATCCACATGGGAAATCGCGATGTGACGAGGATGCGGACAGCGGCTTTGAGGCTGTCGGGCCAGCCGGCAACGTGGCCGAGCGGGGTCCTGGACCAGTCGTAAGAACTGATCAAGTCGCTCATCGTGCCTGGCTGCATGGTTCCTGTCTGCCCGCCGCAAAGCGGATTGTCGTCTTCCATCAGTAATAGATCTCCGGCTCAGGTAAAGCCCCATTCAATTCCACGGTCGGAGTAGACAGACTCGGGTGGGGAGAAAAGTTTTAGAGGACCTAAATTCCGAGTCGTTTTGAAGCTATCCTTTTGCAACCATCGCACTTTGATGCCGTGGCACTTAGGCCTGTTGTCCGCCCTCCGTCTTTCGACGGTTTTCGGCGGATGATAACCGGAGCCGAACTGGAAGCGCAAACGACCGCAAGTGTATGCTCGGCCCATGGACGAGCGACATTCAGACACCGCGACCGTGTTGAATCAACTGCAATCGGCATCCTCTTCTTACCTTCGATCGGCGCGGCATCAGCCGGTGAACTGGCACGCATGGGGGGAAGCTGCGTTTGCGAAGGCGCAAGCCGAGAACAAGCCGATCCTGCTGGATATCGGCGCGGTGTGGTGCCACTGGTGCCACGTAATGGACCGCGAGTCGTATGAGGACGCGGAGATTGCCCGGATCATCAACGACCACTTTGTTGCCGTGAAGGTGGATCGGGATGAGCGGCCGGATGTGGACTCGCGGTACCAGGCTGCGGTGTCGGCGATCAGCGGACAGGGAGGCTGGCCGCTGACCGCTTTTTTGACCCCGGACGGAAGGCCGTACTTCGGAGGGACATACTTTCCGCGGGACGATCGGTATGGGCGGCCGGGATTTGGCAGAGTGCTGCTGACCATGTCGCAGGTGTGGCACGACCGGCGGGATGAGGCGCTGGAGTCGGCATCGAGCGTGATGAACGCGATCGAGCATAACGAGTCGTTTTCGGCGCGCAGCGGCGATCTGAATCTCGGGCTGGTGGAGAAGATTGTGACTTCGGCGGTTTCGCAGTTCGATCCGCGGCACGGAGGGTTTGGGTCGCAGCCGAAGTTTCCGCATCCGGCGATTCTGGATCTGCTGCTGCAGGTGGGAGTGAATCGCGGAATCGAGGAGGCGACACGGGCCTTTACGGTGACGCTGGAGCAGATGGCGCGCGGTGGAGTTTACGACCAGCTTGCGGGAGGATTTCATCGCTACAGCGTGGATGAACGCTGGGTAGTTCCGCACTTCGAAAAGATGATCTACGACAATACGGAGCTGCTGCGAAACTACGCGCACGCGTACCAGACATTTGTGCGTGAAGATTTTCGCAATACAGCGGAGGAGATCATTGGATGGCTCGATGCGGTGATGACGGATCGGGAGCGGGGCGGGTTCTATGCCTCGCAGGATGCGGACATCAATCTGGATGACGACGGCGATTACTTTACGTGGACGCTGGAGGAGGCGCGCGCTGTGCTCGATGCCGATGAGCTTGCGGTAGCTGGGCCCTACTGGGACATTGGCGAGCTGGGCGATATGCACCACAATCCGGCGAAGAATGTGCTGCACCGGAAATTCACGGTGGAGGAAGTGGCGGAGCGGGCGGGAAAGTCCGCGGCTGATGCGCGGTGGCTGCTTTCATCGGCGCACCGGAAACTGTTGGCAGCGCGAGTCGACCGGCCTACGCCGTTTATCGACACGACGCTGTATACGGGATGGAATGCGATGGGCGTGACAGCTTATCTGGAAGCGGCGCGCGTGCTGCGTGCGGAGGAGCCGCGCAGATTTGCGCTGCTCACGCTGGACCGGATCATCGCGGAGGCGTGGGATGGTGAGACCACTCTGCGTCATGTTGTGGCTTATGGCGATAGTGTGGGAGAGGGTACGTCGGAAGACGTTGCGGGGACGCTGGATGATTATGCGATGACTTTGCATGCGTGTGTTGATGGATGGATCGCCAGCGGGCAGATGCGGTATTACCAGGCGGCGGTGAAGATTGCGGATGCGATGATTGCGAAGTTCTACGACCGCACGGGTGATGGATTCTTCGATACGGCTGCCAGTGCGGATGGAGCAGTTCCGCTGGGGGCGCTCACGGCGCGGCGGAAGCCCTTGCAGGATTCGCCGACGCCGGCGGGGAATCCCACGGCTGCTTCGGCGTTGTTGCGGCTGGAGGAGCTGAGCGGACGGAAAGAGTATGGCGAGATTGCGGAAGATACGCTGGAGTCGTTCGCGGGAATGGTGGAGCACTTCGGGCTGTACGCGGGAAGCTACGGGCTGGCTCTGGAACGGCTGCTGCTGGATCCTACGCAGGTGATTGTTGTTGGAACAGGAGCAGAGGCGGATCAGCTCGAAGCGCTGGCAATAGCGCGGTACGCGGTGAACAAGACGGTGATTCGGATTCCTGCGGAGACAATTGCGGCAGGAGCGCTGCCGGATGCGCTGGCAGAGACGGTGGGTCAGGTTCCGAGTCCGAAGGGCAAGCCTGCGTGGGCGCTAGTGTGCAGAGGAAGGACGTGCACGCCCCCGGTGTGGGATCCGGAGGGGTTGCTGAAGGCGATGGAGTAGGGACTCGTCAGAACGGTTGTAGATTGCTATGTCTGCAAAGGTGGGAGACCCTTCGACAGGCTCAGTTCAGGCTATGGGGCATCCGCAGTTTTTGTGAAGATCAGGAGCTGCCGAAGGGGTTGGACTCCTGGGGCTTGATCGTCGTTGGGTCGGGCTTGGGGCTGTCGGTGGCGGATCTGGCGGTGGGTATCTTGGCGTCATTTGCGCCGGAGTAGACGCGGTAGGGATCGCCTGGGAGAAGGTGGTTCTCTTCGAGCGCGAGTCGGACGCGGCGCTTGAACTCGCGCACCGGACCCCATTGCTTGGTGGGTCTGGTTTTGAAGACGACCGGGAAGATGAGTTCGGAGCCCTTGACGGCATCAACGCCGAGGACCTGGGGGTCGGCTACGAAGAGGTCCCGGAAATCGTCGCTGGTGCGGATGTCCATGGCGATGGTTTTGAGCATGTCCATCACCTTGTCGGGATGGGCGGAGAAGTCGACGCTGATGTTTACGGTTGCGACGGAGTAGTCGACGCTCAGGTTGGCGACGGTGGTGATCTGTGAGTTGGGGATGACGTAGACAGTTCCATCGGCGCCGTCGCGCAGGATGGTTTTGCGCAGAGTCATGGACTCGACCACGCCAGAGACGCCCGCGATCTTGATGGTGTCGCCAACGTTGAACTGGTCTTCGAGGAGGATCATGACGCCATTGAGCATGTCGCGGACGATGTTCTGGGCGGCGAGGCCGATGGCTACTCCGGCGACGCCGGCCGAAGCGAGAAGCGGGGCGAGGTTCACGCCAATGGCAGCCAGAAACTGCATGGTGACGATAGCGGCAATGATGGTGACGCCGGTGGCGCGGATGACTCCAGCCATCGTTCTGACCTGGGAGATGCGCACGTGACCGACAGCATGCTGCTCGGCAATGCGGACCATGCGCGAGGTTACGAGGGAAAGAACGCGGTAGAGTGCGAAACCGATGAGGGCTGCAACGAGAAGGTGGGGAAGCTTGATTCGAATGAATTCCTGAGTATCGCCGATCCACTCGTCCAGGACCTTTCCAAAGAAACGGCCTTCGGAGGCGAGTTGAGACCAGGAGACTAGAAGAAGGGCAGGCATACAAACTCCTATATCAAGTATCTATATTTTGCAGAACCGATTCGGGACCTGGCCCAGTCCCTGGGACCTTGCAGAGCGGATTGCTCAAAAGCCCGGGCCGAAGAGGTTGGGAATCAATATAACGCAACATAGAATCGTGCCTGAGAAAACCGGCCGCGATCCAGAGGCCTTATAGCAGTTTCCAACCTCGAATGAGGTTGATATGAGATGTCACCTGAAGGTTTCCCGTGTGCTTCGTCCGGGTCTATCCGAATGGACAGGTTCTATCGCACGCGTCATGACAACTGCGGCTGTGCTGGCGTGTATGCTCGGGCTCGGTGCTCGGGTATATTCTGCCGGGGCGAACAGGACGCTGCCGCCTGTGCCGGAGGATCTAGGTCCCGGGGCGGAACTGGCTTGGTGGAACGGTGCCGGGGATGGGCAAATGACCACCAGTGTGGGCGACGTGAAAATTAACATCGAGGCCTATAACAGGAAGAGGGAAAAAGAGATTGCGGATAAGAGCAGGAAACTGCTTTCATTAGCTATCGCCCTCAAAACTGATCTGGACCAGGATCCGAGTTCCGAACCTTCACCCGATGCCATGAGCAAGGCAAACCAGATTGAGAAACTGGCGCATGATGTGAAGGAAAACATGAAGCTCAGCATTATCGGGCTGCACTAGCGAAGTCGTCGGGGAAGATGGGGCGCGCGCCTCATCGAGGAGGTCCCAATGCAGAGTGTTCAAGCTAGTAGATCGAGTGAGTCCCGGATCAGGATTCTCTGTTGCCTGGCGGTGTTTGCGATGGCGACGGTATGTACCGCTCAAGAGGAAAAGCCGGCTAAAGATGCCGTAGCAGCTTCCGTGGCTACTCAGGACCACAAGGCTCCGAAGGACGCCGTGGAGAACGCACGCAAAAAGCAGATTGCCGATGAAAGCGCAGAACTGCTGAGCATGGCGCTGGCGCTGAAAGCGGAAGTGGATAAAACTACGAAGGACACGCTTTCGCTGAATGTGATCAAAAAAGCCGATCAGATTGAGAAGCTGGCTAAGCAAGTGAAAGAGAAGATGAAGAACTCCGGCAGCTAGGCAGGGGCCCGGGGCATTCAGTTTCAGGCAGAGGATTGAAGAGGGATAGAGCTGACGTCAAACCCTGATGATGGCCTGGGGAGCCAAAGCAAATGCGTTCGAGGATGCGGTGGGGTAGAGTGTTAGCGGCCCTCGGTTTTCTGGTGGCAACAGGATGGCTTGTGTCAGCTCAGTTCACGCCAGGTTCGCGTATTCCGATTCCGACTCAGTCAGGGCTTGGAGACAGACCCAATATTGACCCTCTCTCAGAGACAAAAAGGATGAAGGCGCTGAACGCCGATCGACACAAGAACATGGTGTCGGACACGGAAAAGCTCGTGAAGCTGGCGAGGCAGCTGGATGCCGAGATCGCATCTAATCCCACGGACGCATTGACGCCGGAAGAGGTACAGAAACTGGCGGCTATTGAAAAGCTGGCTCACAACGTGAAAACCAAGATGGCTCAATCGTTTGGGTCCGGGCCCGAGTTCCGGCCGCCGATGATTGACACCCGTGGGCCGGGTGCGCAATAAGATTGCTACAATCATCCTCGGATAGAGATAAATAGAGGGACGAGAGACAAAAGATCCCAATCTTGGAGTGAGACAAAAATGGGACTTGCGGTATCAAGCGCTCACGCGCCTTCGGGATTTGGCGTCTCAGGGCGACTGAGCTCACAAGAGTTAACCCAGATCTATCGGTTGATGTACCTGTCCCGTCGCATTGATGACCGCGAGATTCTGTTAAAACGCCAGCAGAAGACCTTCTTCCAGATTTCCGCTGCCGGGCACGAGGCGTTCCAGGTGGCGGCCGGGCTGGCCTTGAGGCCTGGGTACGACTGGTTTTTCCCCTACTATCGCGACCGGGCGTTGACCCTGACACTGGGCGTTTCGCCGACAGACATGTTTCTGCAGGCGGTGGGAGCGGGAACGGATCCGGCGAGCGGCGGGCGGCAGATGCCCACGCACTGGAGCAGCCGGGAACTGAACATCGTGAGCACGTCGTCATCGACTGCGACCCAGGTATTGCATGCGGTGGGGTGCGCGGAGGCGGGGCGGTATTTCACCAATCATCCAGACGCGGCGGCGCGGGTGGAAGGAGACTATCGCGCATTTCGCGATGTGACGTTCCATGGCGACGAGGTGGTGCTTACCTGCATTGGCGAGGGATCGACTTCGCAAGGAGAGTTCTGGGAGGCATTGAACACGGCGTCGAATCGCAAGCTGCCGGTGATCTTCATGGTGGAAGATAACGGCTATGCGATCAGCGTTCCGGTTGAAGTGAATACGCCGGGCGGGAACATCTCGCGGCTGGTGGCCAATTTTCCGAACTTCCATTTCGAAGAGGTGGACGGGACCGATCCGGAGGCGAGCCTGCGGGCATTCCAACGCGCTGCGGAACATTGCCGGGCGGGGCTGGGACCAGCGTTCGTGCATGGGCACTGCATTCGGGTTTATTCGCACTCGCTGTCGGATGATGACAAGCTGTACCGTTCGGCGGCGGAGCGCGAAGCGGATGCAATGCGGGATCCGATTCACAAGATGCAGATGAGGCTCCTGAGGGAGAGCATTCTGACGGATGAACAGATCACCGCGCTGGAGAAGGAACTGGAGCGCGAGGCTGCAGAGGCGGCCGAACAAGCGCTGAAAGCGCCGTTGCCGGAGCTGGCGAGCATCCCGAAGCATGTGTACTCGGAGGATCTTGATCCGACTCGTGCTTCGTTCGCTACGGAGAAGGCGCAGGCGGCAGGGTCGGCGAATGGTAAGTCCGCGAGTGCAAAGGGCGCTGCGCCGAAGACGATGGCGGACTCGATCAATGCGTGCCTGCATGATGAGATGGCGCGCGATCCGCGGATCGTGGTGTATGGCGAAGATGTGGCAGACGCAAGCCGCGAAGATGCCCTTTCTGAAGTGAAGGGCAAGGGTGGTGTGTTCAAGCTTACGTCGGGGTTGCAGGCGGAGTTCGGGTCGGAGCGGGTGTACAACTCTCCGCTGGCAGAGGCGAACATTGTGGGTCGCGCGGTGGGGCTGGCGGTTCGTGGGATGAAGCCGGTGGTGGAGATCCAGTTCTTCGATTACATCTGGCCGGCAGTTCACCAGATTCATAATGAGCTGGCGCTGATGCGATGGAGGTCGAATGGGACATGGGCCGCACCTGCGGTGATTCGTGTGCCGATCGGCGGTTATCTGACGGGAGGCGCGATTTATCACTCACAGTCGGGCGAGAGCATTTTCACGCATATCCCGGGACTGCGCGTGGCGTTTCCATCAAATGCGCTGGACGCAAGTGGACTGCTGAGGACGGCGATTCGTTGCGATGACCCTGTGCTGTTCCTGGAGCACAAGCGGCTGTATCGCGAGTCGTATGGAAGGGCGCCGTATCCGGGGCCGGATTTTGCGATTCCATTTGGAAAGGCGAAAATTGTGCGTCCCGGCGAACATATGACGCTGGTGACCTATGGGGCGCTGGTGCCGCGAGCATTGCAGGCGGCACAGACGGCGAGTCGCGATAGGGGAATCGAGGTCGAGGTCATCGATCTGCGCACGTTGAGCCCGTACGACTGGGAGACGATTGCGACGTCAGTGCGGAAGACGAGCCGGGTAATCGTGGCGCACGAAGACATGCTGAGCTGGGGATATGGCGCGGAGATCGCGGCGCGGATCGCGGATGAGCTGTTCGACGATCTCGATGCGCCGGTGAAGCGCATCGGCGCGATGGATACATTTGTGGCTTATCAGCCCGTGCTGGAGGATGCGATTCTTCCGCAGCCGGATACGGTGTTGAAGGCGATCACGGAACTGCACGCGTACTAGGTCGTGTCCAGCGATCCCTCCATCGTCCTACGAGACTGAACAAAAGCAACGGATGGCTATCCCCACGCTAAAGCGCGGGGCTAATGAGCGTTGCGCCTGCGGCGCGGTCTTGCCGAAGAGCGGGGGGCTCGAATTCTCATGTTGCCGGCCCTCCTCATCTCTTCGAGATGATGGGTACCCGGCGGATACAATGTGGAGATGGGCTTCCATCCCAGGCATGGCCAGCGGGCGGTTCGGACCGCATGAGGAGTTTTCTCCGCCTCATCCGCTACGGCATACCCTACACGGTCCAGTGGGTGGTCGGCGTTGTTTTGCTGGCGGCGGTGGGCGCTCTGGACACGTTTCGGGTGTTGCTGCTGCAGCCGGTTTTTGACCAGGTGCTTCGGCCCGAGGCGCCTGAGGGTCCTGTCACTCTCGGTCTGCCACATAGCAGCTGGCAATTCGACCTGAGAGCATTGATCCCACATTTCATTCATATGCACAACGATTACGTGGTGGTGGCCACGGCGATTGTTCTAACGACGATCGGGAAGGGTGTGTGCGATTACATCGGGACCTATCTGGTGAATTATGCCGGGTTTGGCATGATCACGGATCTGCGGAATCATCTGTATGAGGCGACGCTGCGACGGTCGGCGAGTTTCTTTCACAAACATGCGACGGGGACGATTCTTTCTACGCTGATCAATGATGTGGATCGCGTGCAGCTTGCGATGAGTTCAGTGATCGGAGAGTTCCTGCAGCAATTCTTTACGTTCGTCGTGGGAATCTTTTTTGTGATCCGGCTGGGCGGGCATCTGAGTTGGGCTCTGGTCTTGTTCATTCCGGTGGTGATTACGTCGGCGCGAAAGATCGGGCGGGAGGTGCGAACGCGCACGCGGACGGGACAGGACAAGCTGGCGGAGATCCAGAACATCCTGCATGAGACAGTGACCGGGAATCGAATCGTCAAAGCATTCAATAACGAAATCTGGGAGGTTCTGCGATTTCGGCGTGCGGCGAAGAGGCTCTTCCGGGCGAATCTGCGGAACGTGCGAATTCAGTCGATCAGTTCGCCGCTGATGGACACAATCGGCGCGGTTGCGATTGCGCTGTTCCTGTTTATCGGGCGGAACGAGATTCAACACGGCCGGATGACGATGGGCTTGTTCGGCGCATTTATCTTTCTGCTGTTCAAGCTGTACGATCCGGTGCGGAAGTTTGCGTATTTCTACAACAGTTTTCAACAGGCGATGGGAGCTTCGCTGTCAATTTTTGCTTTCTTCGATGCGAAGGATGACGTGAAGGAGCGGCCGCATGCAGCGGCGATGCCCCGGTTCACAAATTCGATCCGGTTCGATGACGTCGGATTCGCGTATTCAACGGAGAAGGGCGAGAGCCAGATTCTGCATAACGTGGATCTGGACGTTTACTCAGGCGAGTTGCTGGCGCTGGTGGGACCCAGCGGAGCGGGGAAGTCGACGCTGGTAAATCTGATTCCGCGATTTTTTGACGTGACGTCAGGGCGGATTCTGATTGATGGGCGCGACATTCGAGAGATGACACTGGGTTCGCTACGGCGGCAGGTTGCGCAGGTGACTCAAGAGACGATCCTGTTCAACGACACGGTGCGCAACAACATCGCTTACGGGCAGCCGGATACGAAGAATGAACTTGTGGAGCAGGCGGCGAAAGCGGCACTGGCGCATGACTTTATCATGAAGATGCCGCAGGGCTATGCAACGGTCATTGGCGAGAAGGGGTTCAGGCTCTCGGGCGGCGAGAAGCAGCGGCTGGCGATTGCAAGGGCGATCCTGAAGGACGCTCCGATTCTGATTCTGGATGAAGCGACGTCGGCGCTGGATGCGGAGAGCGAGTCACTGGTGCAGGCGGCGCTTTCGAACCTGATGCAGGGGCGCACGGCGCTGGTTATCGCGCACCGATTGGGGACGATCAGGAGGGCGAATCGCATTGCGGTGCTGGAAGGCGGGCGAATCACGGCGATTGGATCGCACGATGAGCTGCTGACAACATCGCCGACCTACCAGAGGCTTTATCAGTTGCAATTTATGGATGTGCCGGAGCAGGAAGACTCGATCGAGAATGAACAACGAGCCCTCGAAAGGCTGATGCAGCCTACCCTGTGGGCCGAGGCAGAGGGACAGTAAGATGCCTATCTACTCAATGACGGGATTTGCACGCACTCAGGTGCGAGTGCACGATCAGCTGGCTTATACGCTCAGCGTGAAGAGCGTGAATCATCGCTTTCTCGACATTCAGTTGCGACTGCCTGCCGGCCTGGACGCCCTGGAGATGGAATTGCGGCGCGTGCTGAAGGAAAGTCTGATTCGAGGGCACGTGGAGCTGACGCTCTCTGTCGACCGTACGACGCAGCAGAGGGCGGGTTACAACCGGGAGATCGTAGCGGGGTATATCGATTCGTTTCGCCAGGCGCGAGCGGAGTTTAGGCTGAAGGGCGATCCCGATCTGAATGCGGTGCTACGGATGCCGGGCGCGTTGCAGATGGAGACGCGGAGCAACAGCGAGGAAGATGTGGCGGCGCTGACGGCGAGCGCGGTGACGGCGATCGGACCACTACTGGAAGAATTGAAAGTGATGCGAGGGCGCGAGGGCGAGGCTCTGGAGAATATTTTGCGTGCATGCCTTGATCGTCTCGCGGAGACCGTGGATGGAGTTGCGGCATTGCGGCCCGAGGTGGAACAGCGGTACCAGGAGCGGCTGACGCAACGACTGACAGCGGCAACTGGAAATGAGTTCAACCGGCAAAGGCTGCTGGAGGAAGTGGCGGTGCTCGTGGAGCGAAGCGACATTTCGGAAGAGATTCAGCGGATGCATACGCACATAGGGCATTTTCGCGAGGTGCTGACGACGGGTGGTGAAGTCGGGAAGAAGCTTGATTTCCTGCTGCAGGAAATGAATCGCGAGGCCAACACTCTGTTGTCGAAGACGGGCGGGGTTGGGGGTAAGGGAACGAAGATTACAGAGCTTGGGCTGGCAATGAAGGCGGACATCGAGAAGGCGCGGGAGCAGGTTCAAAACGCGGAGTAGGAAAGGGAACATCGTAAGTGGCAGGAATTCTTTTTATTTTTTCGGCGCCATCGGGGTCAGGCAAGAGCACGCTCGTCAGCGAGTTGCGCAAGCAGGTGAAAGACGTAGACTTTTCGATTTCGTGGACGACGCGGCCACCACGCGGGTCAGAGGAGAACGGGCGCGAATACCACTTCACCAGTAAAGAAGAGTTCGAGCGAATGGTGAAAGAGGGGATGTTCCTTGAACATGCCCAGGTGTTTGGCAATCACTACTACGGGACGGCCCGGCAGTCTCTTGACGAGGCGCGTCGCGTCGGTCACGACTTGCTGCTCGATATCGACGTGCAGGGCGCTGCCCAGGTTCGAGCGAGAATGCCGGAGGCGGTGAGCATCTTCGTTTTGCCGCCGACACCGAAGGTTCTTCGCACCCGTTTGCGGAATCGAATGCGCGCGGAAGGCGATGTAAATGAGGCGGAACTCTATCGGCGGCTCTCAGAGGCGGCCAAGGAAATTGAGAATTACAGGAATTACAGCTATATTCTGATCAACGACATCCTTGACCGGGCAGTAGCGCAACTTGAGGCGATCGTGCTGGCTGAGCGATACTATCGCAACGCCGAGCCGATTGCTTACCGGTCGAGCAGGGTGTTGGAGGTGGCGGCCGGTTGCCGGCTGTCCAACTCGCGTGAACGGCTAAAACCGGTGTTGGAGGCCTTTGGAATCGAAGGCGGCAACGGACAACAACAACTTCCCTTTGGAGATGATCCCGATGACGATTGAGACCAGTTTCGATTCGAACTATCGCAAGGTCCTTGTTGCGGCGCGACGCGCTCGTCAGATCCAGAGCGGCGCTGCCGCGCTAGTGCCAAGCCGTTCGACGAAGGCCTGCCGGATTGCGCAGGAAGAAGTGGACGCAGGCAAGATCTCCTATGTCAAGAAGGATCAGCCGGTGGTGAAGCCGCTGGTGGCGGAGAACGGGATTCCGATTCTGTAGGGCAGTAAATCGCTCCTTTGGAAGATCGGCAGAAGCTGAACTCTTTCTGTCTCTTGGCAGGTTGAGTGTCCCGATTTGTGCTTGATCATTACCAAGGTTGCGGGAGCGCCGCGACTCAATCACCTTCCCCTGACATACAATCGAAACATGCGAGTCACGGTCGGTGTCTCCGGCGGCATTGCGGCGTATAAAGCAGCTGAACTGGTGAGAGCGCTGCAGCGGCGCGGAGTTGAAGTGCATGTGGTGATGACCGAGGCCGCTACGCGCTTCGTGCAGCCGCTCACGTTTGCCGCACTGACCGGGCACAAGGTCATCACTAACTTGTGGGAAGAAGGCGGCGAAGCCACCTACGAGTCTTCCATCGAACATATTGGCGAGGCGCAGTGGACCGAGGCTCTGGTTGTTGCTCCGGCGACGGCGAATATTCTGGCGAAGTTTGCGAACGGAATTGCGGATGATTTTCTGACGACGATGTACCTGGCTACGCCTGCGCCAGTGCTGGTGGCACCGGCGATGAACGTGAACATGTGGCAGCACCCGGCGGTGCGGACGAATCTGGAGACGCTGCGGCAGCGCGGAGTGCGAGTGGTCGATCCGGGTACCGGCGATCTGGCTTGTGGAATGGTCGGTGAGGGACGCATGGCGGAGCCCGAAGCCATTGCGGAAGTAGTGTTCAATGCCCTGGGAAGGCGGAAAGATCTCGCGGGCGAGGTTGTGCTCGTGACGGCGGGTGGGACGCGCGAGGCGCTCGATCCGGTGCGGTATATCGGGAACCGCTCAAGCGGGAAGATGGGATATGCGCTGGCAGACGCTGCGCAGAGCCGGGGTGCAAAGGTGATCCTGGTAAGCGGACCGACAGCGATTCATGCTCCGGCGCGTTGCGAGATGGTTCGAGTGACGACGGCGGAAGAGATGCGCACGGCGGTGCTGGGTCGGATGACCGAGGCAACGATGGTGATCAAGGCTGCGGCGGTTGCGGATTATCGGCCGGTAAATGTGTCGGAACGGAAGCTGAAACGGACTGGGCCGATGACGCTGGACCTGGCGCCGACAGAGGACATCCTGGCCGAGGTGACGAAGCAGAGGCGGCCGGGGCAGCTCATTGTTGGGTTCGCGGCTGAGACCGAGAACATGACGGAGAATGGCCGTGCCAAGCTTCTGCGCAAGGGGGCCGATGCGATCGTGGTGAACGATGTCTCCGGTGAGGGTGTGGGCATCGACGCCGATCGCAATGCGGCGACGTTTCTGACGGCTTCGACATCGATTGACATGCCGGAGATGACGAAGCGGAAACTTGCGGATCGCATTCTCGACGAGATTGTGGCGTTGCGGCGTCCCCGGCCGCTGGTGTTTGAAGTCGACGAGAGCAGTCCGCAGGACAAGGTGCTGAGCGAATCTGTTGTGCCGGCCGCTTCTCGCCGGCGGATCATCGTGGAGTAAGACAACGTGCCCTCGCTTGATCCCGCAACAAGACAAGCTCTGGAAGCACGGCTGCGCTTCTATCGCGAACTGGGGCTGACGGATTTTTATCGCAGGCCGGTTTCGGCGAGTGAAGCCGCGGTTAGCGAAATCGTTGTTGAAGAGCCGCAGACCCAATCCAGTTTTGAGGAGACAACTTCCATTCCGCCTAGAAAGACTATTTTTGCGCCTCCGCCGGTTTCGGCCGTTGTTGAAGAGAACCGCGGTGCTGCGCTGCAGCTGATTCAGGAAGACATTGGCGATTGCACGCGATGCGCGCTGCATAAGGGTCGCAACAAGCTTGTGTTTGGAGATGGAGACCCGAATGCGCGGCTGATGTTTGTGGGCGAGGGACCCGGCGCAGATGAAGACGCGCAGGGGCTGCCGTTTGTGGGCCGAGCAGGGCAACTGCTGAACAACATGATCGGCGCGATGGGACTGAAGCGGGAGCAGGTGTACATCGCAAACGTGGTGAAGTGCAGGCCACCGCAGAATCGAACTCCGGAGCCGGATGAGGCGAATACGTGCTCGCCATTTTTGTTTCGGCAGATCGATGCGATTCGGCCGGAGGTGATTGTCGCGCTGGGTGCGACGGCGGCGACGTATCTGCTGGGGCAAAGACAACCATTGGCGGGACTGCGGGGACGGGTTCACTCGTTCCGAGGGGCGAAGCTGATTGTGACGTATCACCCGGCGTTTCTGTTGCGCGATCCGCGGCAGAAGAAGGAAGCATGGGCTGATCTGCAGATCGCGATGCGGGAGCTGGGGTTGAAGGTGGCGGCGAAGTCGGAGACTTAGGTTCCTGTTTTTCCGTCCAAGCCGAGCCTGGCCGATTTCTTCCGACCCCATGTCTCCAACGACGGGAGACCCTTCGACAGAGCTCAGGGCGGGCTATAGGGCGCCCCGCGCCGAGGTTCGCTGTGATGCGAGGGTTTATACTTCGCTCGCGATGACGAACGGAAATTTTCGTGCATTCTTTCTGCTGATCCCTTGTATGTGTTTGGCTGGTGGCGTTGCGGCCCAGTCGGGGTTTGTTCATACATCAGGTGCGGATCTCGTGGACGGTCAGGGCAAGACTCTGATGTTGCGCGGGACGAACGTGGGTAATTGGCTGGAGCCGGAAGGTTACATGTTTCACCTCGGCGACACGGCGCAATCACCGCGCGAGATCGAGGAGCTGAGTTATGAGCTTATCGGATCTGAGAAGGCGGATGCGTTCTGGAAGCAGTGGCGCGAGTCGTACATCACAGAGGCAGATATCGACCGGATAAAGGCGATGGGCTTTAATTCGGTTCGGGTGCCGATTCACTGGAAGCTCTTTGACAGCGAGAATGCGGACGGATTTCGATTGCTCGATCGGCTCGTGGAGTGGGCACGCAAAGATCACATCTACGTGATCATCGACCTGCACTGCGCGCCGGGGGGCCAAACGGGTACGAATATCGATGACAGCTATGGATACCCATGGCTCTTCCTGAGCCCGGAGGCGCAGCAGCACACGATTGCGCTATGGAGAGGGATTGCGGCGCACTACGCGAAGGAGCCAATGGTGCTTGGGTACGATCTGCTCAATGAGCCGATTCCGCACTTTGCGCAGTTGCAGAGGTTCAATCCTGATTTGGAGCCGCTCTATCGGCGACTGGTTGCGGCGGTGCGGGAAGTGGACAAGAATCACGTCGTGATCCTGGGCGGGGCACAGTGGGACAGCAACTTCAAAGTTTTTGGAAAGCCGTTTGACTCAAACGTGATGTACACGTTTCACAAGTACTGGACGGCGACGGATGCGAGCGTGATCAGGGAGTATCTGGATTTTCGGGACAAGTACAAAGTGCCGATCTGGCTGGGTGAGTCTGGCGAGAACAAGGATGAGTGGGTTGCGGCATTTGTAAAGACCCTTGAGGACAACCACGTCGGCTGGTGTTTCTGGCCCTACAAGAAGATGGATGCGCCATCGAGCGAG
>Ga0105239_10000716_pt1 | contig 47033 bp, 47 predicted proteins | sample KBSC44metaG_FD_92761 | JGI IMG/M metagenome (GOLD analysis project Ga0105239, IMG submission 92761) | Corn rhizosphere microbial communities from Kellogg Biological Station, Michigan, USA - KBS C4-4 metaG | ecosystem: Host-associated > Plants > Roots > Rhizosphere > Soil | place: Michigan, USA...
ACCCAGCCGTGAAGTGCGACTTTCAGCGGATTGTAGCTGGCGAGATTGCCGACGATCCCGTAACGCGGCGGATCGTCTTTCGTCTCGGCCACAAAGCTTCCGAACATCCGGTCCCAGATGATGAACACGCCGGCGTAGTTGGCATCGAGATAGCGCGCGTTCACGGCGTGATGGACGCGATGATGCGATGGCGTGTTCATCACCGCCTCGACCCAGCGCGGGAAGCGGTCGATGGCCTCGGTGTGGATCCAGAACTGGTAGACGAGGTTGACGCCGTGCACGAACACGACCATCGGCAGCGGAAACCCGACCAGGAACAACGGAGCGCGGAACACAAGGCCCGGTGTCAGGAAGCCGGTCCAGGGCTGACGCAGCGCGGTCGACAGGTTGTAATGCTGGCTCGAATGATGCTGGACGTGATCCGCCCATAGCCAGCGCACACGATGGCTGGCGCGATGCCACCAGTAATAGGCAAGATCGTCGAGCACAAAGCAAACCACCAGCGCTGCCCATGACCAGCCGATGGTCGCGAGCCGGAATTTCCAGACGAAGCCCGCGAAGGCGATAAACACAAATGCGAACAGCGCGCCGAAGATCGCGCTGCCGAAGCCCATCATCAGGCTGGTGGCGGTATCGCGCGCTTCGTATTCGCCGCGGTGGAGATAACGCGCCGCCAGCATCTCGATGATGACGAGAACGATGAAAGCCGGTGTCGCGAGTTCGGTGGGATTAGGCCAATTCATCGTTTTACGCCATCATCACTTTCAGCCGCGCTTCCCAATCCCGCGCCAAGGTTTCGCTGTCTAGCACCAGCCGGGCCTTGGGCAAGGTAAAGTCCTTGAGGTGCAACGACAGTGTCGAACCGTCGGCGCTCACACTCCGAACCACGCCGCGCGACAGCTTGCGCGTAACAAGTCGGTCACCGAGCGCTTTGATCAGAAAGATTGTGCTGTCTGTGTTGTCGGTGACGAGCGCCGTCGCGCCGTCATTTCCCACAATGCCGGGTCCCGCACGAAAGCCTGGAATGTCGGCGGCGATCCGCGCACCCACGTCCCGGACCTTTCCCAGAGCGGGTTTGGCGCGTCCGAACAGGACGAGGTTAAGCCCCACGATCATTGCCACGCCGATCAGGGAGCCCGCGAGGTAGAAAAGATTCATCTTAGGACACGCATTTCGCAGCGGACGATTTATGCAGCATCGCTTTTGCCGGCGCAAAACCCGTGGGTGTTCGCGGCGTTGCGAAGCCGTCCCCGATGCCGTAACCATTTTGGACAAGGATTTCGGGGGGGCATAATGGACAAACCGGCACGCAAACGACCATTCCGCCCGGTCTATCTGCTCCTGTTGCTGCCATTCGTCGCGGCGTTGGGGGTGCCGTTCTATAACCGCGTCGAGCCCGAGATCGCGGGCATTCCGTTTTTCTACTGGTATCAGCTTCTCTGGATCGTGCTTGGTGCGGCGATCCTGATTCCTGTTTATTTCTGGGAAACGCGCGGGAGCGACCGCGCATGACGATGAATCCGGTTGCGATCGCGATTTTTCTCGCACTGTTCGCGTTCGTCACGCTTCTGGGCTTTGGTGCCGCGCGCTGGCGCAGAGGCGATCTCAACCAGCTTCACGAATGGGGCCTCGGCGGCCGCAGGTTCGGCACCATCGTGACGTGGTTCCTACTGGGCGGCGATCTCTACACGGCATACACCTTCGTTGCCGTTCCTGCGCTCATGTTCGGTGCCGGCGCGATGGGATTCTTCGCGGTCCCCTACACGATTCTCGTCTATCCGATCATGTTCGTGGTGTTTCCGCGGCTGTGGTCAGTCGCACATGCGAAAGGTTATGTGACCGCGGCTGATTTCGTGCGCGGCCGGTTCGGTAGCCATACGCTGGCACTCGCCGTCGCCATCACCGGGATCGTGGCGACCATGCCTTATATCGCGCTCCAGCTTGTCGGCATGGAGGTTGTGATAGCGGCACTCGGCATTCCCATGAGCATCGCTGTTCCAGGGCTGGGACACATTCCTGACGCGCCGCTGCTGGTCGCTTTCGTAGTACTTGCCGCCTACACCTATTCGAGCGGTTTGCGCGCACCGGCCATGATCGCGGTGGTGAAGGATGCGCTTCTTTACATCACCGTGCTCGCCGCGGTGATCGTCATCCCCGCCGAGCTTGGCGGCTATGCGAAGATCTTTGCGAGCATCGATCCCAAGACACTGCTGTTGCCGCCTGCGCAGCCAGGCAATATCGGGCCGCAATCGGCCTATGCCACGCTGGGCCTCGGATCGGCGCTGGCGCTGCTGCTCTATCCCCATTCGGTGACCGGGTTGCTCAGTTCGTCCAACCGCCGCGCGATCAAGCGCAACGCAGTGATCTTGCCGGCCTATTCCTTTGCGCTTGGGTTGATTGCGCTTCTGGGGTTCATGGCGGTGGCGGCGGGTGTGAAGACCCTTCCGCAATTTGCATCTGGCTTTGCGGCCTTCGGCAACAATTTCGCGGTCCCTGCTCTATTCCTGAAGATGTTTCCGGCCTGGTTCGTGGGTGTCGCGTTTGCGGCCATCGCCATCGGTGCGCTGGTGCCGGCGGCGATCATGTCGATCGCCTGCGCCAATCTCTTCACCCGCAACATCTACAAGGAATACATCAGTCCCAACGCGTCGATCGAACGCGAGTGCCAGGTTGCCAAAATCGTTTCGCTGGTGGTCAAGCTCGGCGCCTTGTTCTTCATCATCGAGCTTCCGACGCAGTACGCGATCCAGCTTCAGCTTCTGGGTGGCATTTGGATCATCCAGACCTTGCCGTCGGTCATTCTGGGTCTCTATACGCGCAAACTCCATCCGACCGCGCTGCTGATTGGTTGGGCTTCCGGCATCGGCGCAGGCACCTGGATGGCCGCACAGTCAGCATTCAAGACGTCGACCTATGTGCTGCACATTCTTGGAACTGCCGTGCCTTGCTATGCGGCGCTGAGTTCACTGGTCCTCAACATCGCGATTGCCGCGATCTTGAGCCTCGTCTTCAACGCGCTTCAGAAAACGCCGGCGCCCGACGCCACGCTGGCGGAGGACTACGCCTGAGAAATGTTTCGAAGCTTACCCGAAGCGGCCGGTGATGTACTGCTCGGTGCGCTTGTTGTCGGGGGCGGTGAAGATTCGTTCGGTCGGACCGTATTCGACGAGTTCGCCCAGATACATGAACGCCGTGTAGTCCGACGCGCGCGATGCCTGCTGCATGTTGTGCGTCACGATCACGATCGTGTACTCGGCCGAGAGTTCGTCGATCAGTTCCTCGATCTTCGCGGTCGAGATCGGATCGAGCGCCGAGCACGGCTCGTCGAGCAGAATGATCTCGGGCTTCGTTGCCACCGTGCGCGCGATGCAAAGGCGCTGCTGCTGGCCGCCGGAAAGGCTCAAGCCCGAATCCCGAAGCTTGTCCTTGACCTCGGTCCATAACGCCGCGCGCTGCAGGGCGGATTCGATGCGGCCGTCGAGTTCGGAGCGCGGCATCCGCTCATACAGCTTTATGCCGAATGCGATGTTGTCATAGATCGTCATCGGGAACGGCGTGGGTTTCTGGAACACCATGCCGACGCGCGAACGCAGCAGGTTGATGTCGACGCCCGAATTCAGGATGTTCTCCCCGTCGAGGATGACCTCGCCTTCGGCGCGCTGCCGGGGATATAGCTCATAGATGCGGTTCAGCACGCGCAAGAGCGTGGACTTGCCGCAACCGGACGGCCCGATGAAAGCAGTGACCTGACGGTCGAGCAGCGGAAGCGAAATGTCCTTCAGCGCTTTCGCCGCTCCGTAATAGAACGACAGGTTCTTGATATCGACCTTCGCCTTGCTCTGGACGGCGGCATCCATGCGTCAACTCCGCTTCGAGGATTCGAGTACGCGCGCCACGATGCTCAAGGTGAGCACGGTCGCTGTAATGAGGAACGCACCGGCCCAGGCGAGCTTGTGCCAGCCCTCGTCCGCCGACATAGCGTATTCGAAGATCACATAAGGAAGGCTCGCGATCGGCGCGTTGAGATCGTGGCTCCAGAAATTGTTGCCGAGCGAAGTGAAGAGCAGCGGCGCGGTCTCACCAGAGATACGCGCGATGGCCAGCAGCACGCCGGTGACGATACCCGCGCGGGCGGCACGCCAAGTCACGATGCGAATCACGGTGCTACGCGGCGCACCGAGAGCGGCTGCAGCTTCACGTAGACCATTGGGCACGAGCAGCAGCATGTTCTCGGTAGTGCGAACGACCACTGGAATCACGATCACGGTCAATGCCGCCGCACCCGCCCAGCCGGAGAAGTGGCCCATCGCCACTACCACGAACTCATAGATGAAAAGGCCCGTCACGATGGAAGGCGCGCTCAGAAGGATATCGTTGATGAAGCGAACGATGAAAGCCAGCCGCGAATGCCGTCCATATTCGGCGAGGTAGGTTCCGGCAAGTAGCCCGATCGGCGTTCCCGCGACTACGGCAATTGCGCTCATTACGACGCTGCCGAAGATGGCGTTGGCCAAGCCGCCCTCGGCAGCAGGCGGCGGCGTCATCTCTGTGAACAGTTTGAGATTGATGCTGCCGAACCCGTTGTAACAGAGATCGCCCAGGATCAGCGCGAGCCAGACGAGGCCGAACAGCGCGGCGAACACTGACAACGACAGAAATATGCCGTTGCGGATTTTCCGGCCCGCATAAAGGGAACGGTTCATGACGCGCCTCCCGCGCGGCGTTCGAGTGTGCGCAGCATGAGCTGTGCGCTCGCGAGTACCACGAAGGTGATGAAGAACAGGATCAGGCCCAACTCGATCACGGATGCCTTGTAAAGTTCGGTCGTCGCCTCGCTGAACTCGTTGGCGATGGTGGCCGAGATCGTCGTCCCCGGCGCGAACAGCGATTCATGGATGTGATGCGCATTGCCGATCACGAAGGTCACGGCCATCGTCTCGCCAAGCGCACGGCCGAGCGCAAGCATCGCCCCGCCTACGACGCCCGCGCGTGCGAACGGCAGGACCACACGCCACATCACTTCCCATGTCGTGCAGCCGAGCCCATAAGCGGCTTCCTTGAGCATGGTCGGCACGGTCTCGAACACGTCGCGTGTCACCGCCGAAATGAACGGCAGGCTCATGATCGAAAGGATGAGCGCCGCGGTGAAGGTGCCGATGCCATAGGGGGGACCGGCGAACAAATCCTGAAAGAAAGGCACGTGGCCGAAAATGTCGATCAGCCAGGGCTGAAGGGTCTGCTGGAATTCCGGTGCGAAGACGAAAAGGCCCCAAATGCCATAGATGATGCTGGGAATGCCTGCGAGCAATTCGATCGCTATGCCGATCGGACGGCGCAGCGGACGGGGACAGATCTCCGTCAGGAAGAACGCGATGCCTATTCCGACCGGAACAGCGATGAGCATCGCAAGCGCGGACGTGACGATCGTTCCATAGATCGAGGCCAGCGCGCCGAATTTCTCGGAAACCGGATTCCAAGCCTCGGAGGTGAGGAAGCTGAAGCCGAAGGCTTTGACAGCAGGGATGGAGCCGATGATCAGCGATGCGATGACACCGCCGAAGATGGCGACGACCAGGAGCGCTGCCAGTCCTGTCAGCCCGTGGAAGCGCGCGTCGCGCATCCCGAAGCGGCGGACAACCTGGGCCCGGTCGGTGGCGACAAACTGCTCGTTCAAGGCCATATCCGTCATGAAAGATCGCCGATCTCTTAGCCTGAAACAGGCGTCGGGCCGAGACGCACAGCGCGCGTTCCCGCAAGTTTGCCGACTTCCGCGTTCGCGGCCGGCACGGATCCCGGTTGCCTCATGAATACACCTTGTAAAACAGGCATGTAGAAACGCGTGCGCGCTCTGTGCCCCCACGAAAACCCATCACGGCGAGCTTTGGTGCAACGTGCATCACAGTCTGATGAAGCTTTCGTGACAGCCGGGGAGCGAACATCGGAACATGCGCGAAGAACGCGGTGTAATTGGTTGAAATCAAAATAAAATGCTCGATATCTCCTGTGTCGATTCAGGCGCTGCCGAACACTGTTCAGAACCCCTCCGGCCCGGGAATGGCTGAAGTCTTGCGCATGCGTGTTCCCATTGGAGCCAGTGCCGGTGTGAGGACCGCGGCGCGGTTAAGCGTTTTTCAAGCAGAACAGCGGCCAAATGTCAGGGCTTCGGAGGGCTTTGGTACTGGCGCGCAGTCTTCGGCTTATCTTCGGATTGATCGCTTCCGTCATGCTCGTGGCGGGACTGGGCGACGTGCTTTTGCACCGCCAGTTGACACTGCTCCCGCGTGCCGTGCTGGCGGCGTTGATTGGCGTCGTCGTCTCGTTCGTTCTGCACAGCTTTTTTCAGGCGCGCCGGCGCGGCGAACTGCTCGACAGGCAGGCGGCACAATTGCAGACCGTTGCCGCGCGCCTGGAGAACTCCCTCGCTGCCGCGGCGGCCGCCAACGCGCAGCTCAATCAAAGCGAGACCCGCTACAAGGGCCTTGTCGATGCGCAGGGCGATGCGATCTTCCGCCGCTCGGCCGACAGCCGGCTCACCTATGGCAACGATGCGTTTTTCAAACTTTTCGGTCTCAATCCCCGGCAGGCGCTGGGCCGTCCATTTGCGCCGGATCCGCATCCGGACAGCCGCGGACCGCTTTTCGGCGTCTTTGCAGGATTGGAAACCGGCCGCGCGCGCGTGCGCTACGACCAGCATGTCCGTACCGCCTATGGCTGGCGCTGGCTTGCCTGGGAAGATTACGCCGTGCGCGACAGCCTGGGCCGCCTGGTCGAGGTGCAAAGCGTCGGGCGCGATATCACCGAGCGGAAAGCGCTCGAGGATGCGCTGACCGATGCGCGCGATCGCGCCGAAGCTGCTTCGCGCGCAAAATCCGGCTTTCTGGCGACGATGAGCCATGAAATCCGCACGCCGATGAACGGCGTTCTCGGTATGGCGCGGCTGCTTCTCGAAACCGATCTCCGCCCCGAACAGCACACCTATGTCGAGGCGATTTCGCGTTCGGGGGAGGCGCTGCTTGCGCTGATCGGCGACATCCTCGACTTCTCCAAGATCGAATCGGGGACGATGAGCTTCGACGAGGATGAGGTGGAAGTTCGCACCGTTGTCGAAAGCGTCAGCGAACTCCTGGCACCGCGCGCCCATGCCAAGAACGTGGAACTTGTCGCGATCGTGGCCGGTGATGTCCCGGTATCGGTTCGCACCGACCGGGTCCGTTTGCTGCAAGTGCTGAACAATCTCGTCGGCAACGCAGTCAAATTCACCGAAAAGGGCGGCGTCCGCATCGACGTCAGCGTGATCGAAGGCCGGGAACGGCGGTTCCTGCGCTTCGAAGTACGCGATACCGGTGTCGGTGTGCCGACCGAAAAGCGCGCCGAGATCTTCGAGGAATTCGTGCAGGCCGATTCCAGCCACGCGCGGAAATTTGGCGGAACAGGCCTTGGGCTTGCGATCTGCAAGCGGCTGGTTGTGGCGATGGGCGGCGAAATCGGCATCGAGCCCGCACTCGAAGGCGGCAGCAGCTTCTGGTTCACGCTTCCGGCCGTGGTGGTCGCGCCGGCGGACGAAGCCGATGCCCTTCCCCTTACGAATGTCCGTGTTGCCATCGTCACGCGCAATCTGGTGCTGCGTGAAGGACTGGCGACTCAAATCCGCTCGGCCGGTGCCGAGGTCGCGGCATTGGACGGACAAGATGGTCCGCGGCCCGATTGCGTCATCGTCGACGCGGGGACATCTTCCGTCCCCGATCCGCGCGCATTCCCAGATGTGCTGCTTCCTTCGCTCGTTCTGGTGACGTCGACGTCGCGCAGCAAGCTGGCGGAACTGAAAGCGCTGGGCTTTGCCGGCTACCTTGTAAAGCCGGTGCGTCAGACATCTCTTGTGCAACGGCTGGAAATCGCCACGCAAGGCAATGTTGCGACCGATCCGCTGGAACCCGAAACGCCTCTGCTGCCGGATACCGATTCCGCTTTGCCGCCCGACGCCGTTTCCGTGCATCGCGGGTTCAAGGTGTTGCTGGCCGAGGACAATCCGATCAACGCGCTGCTGACCCGGGAACTTCTGCGCCGTCGCGGCCATCGCGTCGTGGAGGTCACGACCGGCGACGCCGCGGTCAAAGCCATGCGCGAGGACACGTTCGATCTCGTGCTCACCGACATCCACATGCCCGGCATGGACGGGATCGAGGCGACAAAGGCGATCCGTGCCGAGGAGGTGGCGATGGGGCGTCCACGCACGCCGATCATTGCGCTCACGGCCGATGCGCTCGAAACCGGCAAACGGGCTTGCAGAGAGGCCGGCATGGATGGTTTTCTCACCAAGCCTGTCGATCCCCATTTGCTGGACCAGATGTTCGAATCCTTCTTTCCGTCCGGCGCGCAATCCGTCGCCGCATGAGCGCTGCAAACGGGGCGCGGCGCCATCCCTTCGCGGCCTATCTGCGGCCGCGCACGCTGGTGATGCTGGCGCTGGGCTTTTCGTCCGGGCTGCCGTTCCTGCTCGTGGGCAACACCTTCGGCTACTGGCTGCGCGACGAAGGCACGAGGCTCACCACTATCGGCTTCATTTCCTGGGTTGGCATCGCCTATTCGTTGCAGTTCCTCTGGGCGCCGCTGGTGGACCGCTGGGACGTACCGGTGCTGGGCGGGCTCGGCCGCCGGCGCGGCTGGATGGTCTTGGCGCAATTGCTAGTGGCAATGGGCTTGGTCGCGATGGCGATGACGGGGCCACATCGATCGCTCGCGCTGCTTGGTGCTTTTGCGCTTCTGGTCGCTTTCGCTTCTTCAACGCAGGACATTGTCATCAATGCCTGGCGTATCGACACCGCTGAAAGCGGCGAAGAGCTGGGTCTTCTTTCCTCGTCCTATCAGCTCGGCTATCGAATCGCATTGCTCGCGACCGATGCCTGGATACTCGCTGTCGCCCAGCGCTGGGGCTGGCCCTTGTCCTACACCGCTTACGGCGGGCTGATGGTTATTGGCCTGATCGCAAGCTTCGTCGCGGTCGAACCCAAGCGCGCCCTCGCAGCGTCAGCGACAATTCCCCTTCAACCCGTGTCGCTAACAGTCGGCGCGTGGCGCGCGAACCTTGCGTGTGCCGCGCTGATCCTGGCGAGCCTCTCGGCGCTCGAGATCGTATGGAACGGCTTTGTGATCGTGAGCATCGGCACGTCTTGGGTCTCGATCACGTTGTCCGTGCTTTTCTTCATCGGCGCGGCATTGAGCTTTTTGCGCGTAGTCGAGGTGGCGCGTTGGGTCAATCTCGTGCTGTTCGTCGCTGCGGTTTCTTCTTTCGCCGCAGGCGCGTTCGGCTTTCTGCCTGTCGCTAATCTGCCTCCCGTCTGGCTCACGGCTTTCGCAGCCGTAATGACGGCCACGCCGCGCATCTTCGACGCAGTGGCAGGCCCCTTCATCGCTTTCTTCCGCCACTACGGCAATCTCGCGCTTCTGATGCTCACAGCGATCGCGCTCTATCGCCTGCCAGATTTTGTAATGGGGCCGATGGCCAATCCGTTCTATCACGACATCGGACTCACCAAGGATATGGTCGCAGGCGTGCGCACCTCCGTAGGGCTCGTCGCAGCCTTTGCAGGTATCGCCGCCGGGGGATTCTTCGCGCTCAGTTTCGGCTATATGCGCGCCCTGATCGTGGGTGGTGTACTGCAGGCGCTTGCCATCGCGGCGTTCGCGGTTCTGTCGCGGATGGGCGGCAACATCGTTTGGTTCTCGGCCGTCATGGCAGGAGACAATTTCGGCACTGCATTTGCAGGCGTGGCGCTGGTCTCCTACATGTCAAGCCTGACGAGCCAGGGCTACACGGCGACACAATATGCGCTGCTCTCGTCCAGTTATGCCCTGATCGGCAAGGTGCTTAAGGGCTTCTCCGGCGCCGTAGTCGAAGGCATGAGCGCGCATGTCGGCTTGATGGAGGCTTACGCCGTTTTCTTCGTCGGTGCCGGCCTGATCGGCCTGCCCGCGATTGCAATGTTCATCATTCTGGATCATCGCCAGCGCACGATTCGCCCGGAAGCCGCCCCTTAGTCCGGTTTGTCTAAAAAGGAGCGGTCGGATAAAATCGCGTGCGTGCAGGCCGTTAACGTCGGCTGCGCGGTTGAGGAAACGAAATCTTGGTCAACATTCACGAGCACGGACTTCTGGAAGGCCGCGCCGAGCGATGGCCCGTTCTAGCCGTCAACGGCGCGCTCGAAGTCCGCATGGCCGAGACCGACCACGAAGTCGAGGCGGCGCAGCGTTTGCGCTATCACGTGTTCTATGAAGAAATGGCGGCGGTTCCGACGCAGGAAATGCGTGACGAGCGGCGTGACTTCGACAAATACGACGCCTGTTGCGATCACATGCTGGTGATCGATCGCTCGCTCTTCGATGATGACGGTCAGCCCGTGGTGATCGGAACCTATCGCATGATCCGTGAAAACTATGCGGAGAAAGTGGGCGGCTTTTACACCGCGGGCGAATACGATCTTTCGCCCATGCTCGCCGCGTGGCCGAAGGGCACGCGCTATCTCGAACTCGGCCGCTCCTGCATCCTCAAGGCCTATCGCTCACGCACCACCACCATGCAGCTTCTGTGGCGTGGACTGATGACCTACGTCGCGCATTTTTCGAGCGATCTGATGTTTGGCTGCGCTTCGTTCGCCGGGACCGATCCAAAGGCGCTTGCGCTGCCTCTATCCTATCTGCACCACTTTTGCCCCATGCCACCCGCCGTGCGTGTGCGTGCGCGGCCCGAACTTTATTCCGAAATGAATCTCATTCCGAAGGATGAGATCGATGTGAAGCAGGCGCTACGCGCCCTGCCACCGATCATCAAAGGCTATCTGCGCGCCGGTTGCCTGATCGGAGAGGGCGCCTTCGTCGATCATCAGTTCGGGACGACCGACGTATTCATCTATCTGCCGGTCAAGGACATGGACCCGCGCTACATGAGCCGGTTCGGCGCAGGGAATTAAACGCTCTTCCGCTTCTTCTCGATCGCATCCCAGATCAGCGCTGCGATATCGGCGCCGCCGAAACGTTTGACTTCCTGGATGCCGGTTGGCGAGGTCACGTTGATCTCGGTCAGATAGTTTCCGATCACATCGATGCCGGTGAAGATCAGACCGCGCCGTTTCAGTTCCGGACCGAGTGCCGCACAAATGTCCTTCTCGCGCGCTGTCAGCGTCGTCGGCTCCGGCCGGCCGCCGACATGCATGTTGGAGCGCGCTTCGCCGGCTGCGGGCACGCGGTTGATGGCGCCGGCGAATTCGCCATCGACGAGGATGATGCGCTTGTCGCCCTGGCGTACTTCGGGCACGTAACGCTGCACGATCACCGGCTCGCGATAGAAGAGCGTGAACATCTCGAGCAGCGCGCCGAGATTCTCATCGTCCTGCTTGACGCGGAACACGCCCGCGCCACCATTACCGTAGAGCGGCTTCAGGATGATGTCCTGGTGCTCGGCACGGAACGACGCGATCTCCGTGCGGTCCGAGGTGATGAGAGTCGGCGGCATCAGGTCCTTGAACTCGGTGACGAAGAGCTTCTCCGGCGCGTTGCGCACATGGGCGGGATCGTTCACGACCAGTGTTTTGGGCTGTAACCGCTCCAACACATGGGTCGCGGTGATGTAGGCCATGTCGAACGGCGGATCCTGCCGCATCAGCACGACATCTGCCTTCGAGAGATCGAGGCGTTGCGAGTCTCCGAGCGAGAAGTGATCGCCTTTGGTCGCGCGCACTTGAAGCGGCCGCACGGTGGCGCTTACTGCGCCGTCGCGAAAGGTTAGATCGCGCGGTCCATAGTAGAGGAGCGTATGTCCGCGGGCCTGCGCCTCCATCGCCATTGCGAAGGTCGAATCCCCGCCGATATCGATCTTCTCGATCGGGTCCATCTGTATCGCGACAATCAATGCCATGATGAGTCCTTAATTGATCCGCCGCTTGAGCCCGGAAAGCCCAAGCGCCGCTTCGTTATGCAAGGGCTGGCCGGGTCGCGCGATCTCAAGACACGATTCATAAGCCCGGCGCGCATCACCCATCGCGCCGACGCTTTCATTCAGCCGGGCGAGGTCGAGCCACAATTCGGGCTTGCGCGGTCCGACCAGAACCATCCGCTTGGCGATTTCTAGCGTGCGGCCATGGTTTCCGGCCTCCAGCGCGCGGACCTTGAGGTTGTTCTGCAGCCTGAGCAAGACATCGGTATCGCTGACCGGCTCGGCAAGATGCGTGCTTTCGGGGCCGCCCATGCGCGGCGGTCCAGCCGCCCGTTCCGGGTCAAGCATCGCCCCGCCGTTGAACGGGTCCACCATCACTTCCGCGCCACCCTTCTTCAGCAGCACGAGAAAATGCGCCGGCGTGTTGAGGCCGCAGGCTTCGATTCCGGCCGCGCGCGCCGCATGGATGTAGAGGATTCCCAGCGCCACCGGCATTCCGCGCCGTCGCGCGATGACGTGGATCAGATCGGCATTCTTGGGATCGTCATAGGTCAGCCGGTCGCCCTCATATCCGAAATGCAAGGCCATGAGGTTGGAGAGGATGCGCGCGCCATCTTCCAAATCGCTGACCAGCGGGGCCTCGGCATCGGCGAGTTCGGAAATTTCGCGAAGATGCGCGCGATGCCGGTCGAGCGTTTCACCAGGATGATCGAGGCTTGCCAGCATCAATCCGGCAATTGCCAGATCGTGCGGCCCCTCGCCCCCATGACCGAGGCGGCGCAGATAGTCGACCGGGGTTTCGCTCTCGCCCATGGCCCGGGTTTTACCACTGCGGGTTTGCTTCTCAATCGCCTGGGCGCCACGCGTCACGCAAATGTCTCGGAAAAGATCTCGGGCTGACGGTGACCACATCGAAACGTGCCCCTTTTCGCGCCAGTTCGGGACGACTGGCGAGATAGAGGGCTGCGGCGCGCGCGATCCGGCCCTGCTGCCTGAGGCCGACGGAATCGACGGCCAGCGCTTCGTCGGCGCGCGCTTTCACCTCGATGAAGCAGACGAGGCCCGAGGGTGCACGTGCGATCAGATCGATCTCGCCCGCATGGGTGCGAACGCGGCGGCCTAGAATGCGATAACCTTTAAGTCGCAGAAGCAGAGCCGCGAAGGTTTCGCTGCGGCGTCCGCGTTTCTCTGCCGCCTGACGCCGCGCTTCAGTCATCGTTTTTCTTTGCGAGCGCACGGTCATAGACGGCGCGTCGCGGCGCCTCGAGCATTTCGGAGACGAGATCGACAGCGGCACGCACCGGCATGAATGCGAGCGCCTTGTCGAGTGCGGAATCGACTCTTGCCATATCGGGTTCCATGGCATGCGGCGGCGAGACGATGAGGGTCACCTCGCCTTTCGGCGCACCGGCTCTTTCGTAGTGTTCCTTAAGTTCCGTGAGGAGGCCGCGCCGCACTTCTTCATGCAGCTTGGTGAGTTCGCGCGTGACCGCTGCTGTCCGTATGCCCAGAATCTCCGCCATATCGCCCAGGCTTTCGCCAAGGCGCTGGGCGGATTCGAAAAACACCAGCGTCGCCTGGATCGCCTTGAGTTCCGTCAGCAACGTCCTGCGCTCGCCGGACCTGGCGGGCAGGAAGCCGGCAAATAGAAAGCGGTCGGTCGGTAGTCCCGCCAGGGCTAGGCCCGTCAGCACCGCCGACGCCCCCGGAATGGCATGGACGGGCAACCCTTCCTGGATCGCCTCGCGCACGAGCTTGAAGCCTGGATCGGAAATCAGCGGCGTTCCGGCATCGCTGACGAGCGCGATCCGCGCGCCCTGACGCAATTTGACGATCAGCTTTGGCCGTTCGCGCACGGCATTGTGGTCGTTGTAAGCGGTCAGGGGCTTGGCGATGCCGTGGATTGCCAGAAGCTTCGCGGTGACTCGTGTGTCCTCCGCCGCGATCATGTCGCAATCCCTGAGCACGCTGAGCGCCCTAAGCGTGATGTCGGCGGCATTGCCGATAGGTGTGGCGGTGACGTAGAGCCCGGCCGGCAGATCGTTTTCCGGCGATTTACCCGCGCCGTGCGAAGCCTTAGGTTTGCCGTTCAAAGGAGCATTCCATGTCCTGGGCCGGTCGTCTTTGTGCCATCACCGCCTTGATTTCGATAGCCGCGCTTGCGGGGTGTGTGAACGCGCCCCCGCCGCCACCCAAGGCCGCCGTGGTACCGCCGCCCCCGCCGAAAACAGCCGCGCCGCACCAATTGAGCGCTGATGAGCCGGGTTTCCTGCGCCTGCCCAATATGGCGAAGGACAAGACACCGGTGCGCGTCGGCGTGATCTTGCCGTTCTCTAATGCCTCCCCGGCCACGCGGGCGCTGGCCGGCGCGATGCTGAAAGCGGCGGAGCTTGCGCTCTACGACAGCGACAATCGCGACATCGTGCTGATGACGGCGGACGATTCCGCCAATACGGCGGAAGCGGCAAGTGCGGCGAACCGGCTTTTGAACCAGGGCGCCGAGGTCATCATCGGTCCGCTGTTCGCCGCGTCGGTCAAAGCAGTGGCGCCGCTGGCGCGGGACCGTGGCGTGCCGGTGCTCGCATTCTCAACCGACCGCACCGTCGCGGGCAAGGGCGTCTATCTGTTGAGCTTCCAGCCGCAGAATGAAGTCACGCGCGTAGTCACCTATGCCGCTGCACAGGGTCACAAGAATTTCGCGGCACTGATCCCGCGCACGAGTTACGGCGACGTGACGGAGCGCGCGTTCCGGGAGGCGGTGACCACCAGCGGCGGTACCGTCACGGCGGTCGAGAAATTCAGCCCCGGTTCCGGTGCTGCGATGGACCAGACCAGCGCCATTGCGAAATCGAACGCCGATGCGGTCTTTATCGCCCAGGGTGGCGCTATGCTGCGCACGATTGCGCCGACCCTCTCCTATAACGGTGTCGATCCCGGCAAGGTGAAGCTGCTCGGCACCGGATTGTGGGACGATTTCGCGATCACCAAAGAGCCTGCCCTCAAGGACGGCTGGTTCGCCGCACCGGCGCCGAATGCCGATGCGCGCTTCATCAACCGCTATCGCCAGTTCTTCAGTGGTACGCCGCCGCAATTGGCGACTTTGGCTTATGACGCGGTTTCCCTGGTGGTACTGCTAGCCTCGGGTCCAGCCTATCACCGGTTCACCGAAGCGTCGTTGACCGATCCGAATGGATTCTCCGGCATCGACGGCATCTTCCGGTTCAGCCCGGACGGTTCCTTGGACCGCGGCCTCGCCATCCTTGCGGTCCGGCCGGGCGGGTTCGATGTGATCAACCCGGCACCGACTACGTTCCAGAGCAAAGGCTCCTAATCCGCCAGCGCCGCGATCACGCTGTTGAGTACCAGCCGGCCGCGCGGCGTGGCGGTCAGTCGTTCGTCCTTGAAGGTAAGCAATCCTTCGCCGACCAGGGGTGCGATCTTCGCGGGCTCGGGGGCTCTGTTCCAGCGGGCGCGGTAGGCGGCAAGATCGATGCCCTCCGCAAGGCGGAGGTTCATCAGCAGATGTTCGCGGGCCGCATCTTCCGGCGCGACTTCGGAGATCTCAACCAGGCCATGCCCTTTTTGCTCGACATTCTCGCGCCAGCGTTCCGGTAGCCGCTCCGTCGCGGTGGCGAAACGTTTGCCGTCGAGGTCAAGCCGCCCATGTGCGCCGGGACCGACTCCGGCATAAGCGCCATAGCGCCAATAGAGCAGATTGTGACGCGCTTCGGCCCCTTCGCGCGCGTGGTTGGAGATTTCATAGGCAGGAACGCTGGCAGCTTCCGTCATCTCCTGCGTCGTTTCGTAGAGCGCGGCCGCGCGGTCGTCATCGGGGATTTTCAGCGCGCCGGTACGATAGAGCGTCGCGAACGGCGTCGCGGGTTCTATGGTGAGCTGATAGAGCGATAAGTGCTCGGTGCCGAAGGACAGCGCTTCTTTCAGCTCGTCCCGCCACGCCGCCACCGACTGGTCCGGGCGTGCATAGATCAGATCGAGCGATACGCGATCGAAATTCCTTTGCGCCATATTCAGCGCGCGTTTTGCCTCCGCCACATCGTGCAGGCGGCCCAGCATTTTCAGGTCTGCATCATTGAGTGCCTGCACGCCGAGCGACAGCCGGTTCACGCCGGCAGCACGGTAATCGGCGAACCGTGCCGCATCGGCACTCGCGGGATTGGATTCGAGCGTGATCTCGAGATCGTTCGCCATCGGCCACAGGCGCGCGATCGCCGAGAGCACCGCGTCCACCGCCGTGCCGCTCATCAGCGATGGCGTACCGCCGCCAAAGAAAATTGTCCGCACGACGGGTCGCGCATCACCCTGGAGACCTGCCACATGTTCCAGTTCGCTAACGATGCCGCCCGTCCACGCGCTCTCGTCGATGCTGGAGCGGACATGGCTGTTGAAATCGCAATAGGGGCACTTGGCCGCGCAGAACGGCCAATGGACATAAATGCCGAAGGGCTCCGTCATTGCGCGAAGATGGTGCTGCCGATCAGCTTTTCAAAGGCGCGCGCGCGATGGCTCATATCGTGTTTTATCCCGGGCTCGATCTCGCCGAAGGTCTGGCTCATACCGTCCGCGACAAAAATAGGATCATAGCCGAAGCCTTTGCTGCCGCGCGGTGGGAAAATGAGCTGGCCATGGACCTCGCCGCGGAAGGTCACTGTTTCTTCGCCGCGCCCCGCCAGCGCCAGCACGCAGACAAACTTCGCCGAATGATCGGTTGCACCCGAATCTTTGAGCGAACGCTCCACACGCTCCATCGCGGCACCAAAATCTTTCTTCGGTCCTGCCCAGCGCGCCGAATAGATGCCTGGCGCACCGCCGAGCGCGGTGACGGCCAGCCCGGAATCGTCGGCGAGGGCGATCAGGCCGCTCGCGTTCGCGGCCGCTTCCGCTTTCAGGACCGCGTTGTCCTCGAAGGTCGAACCGGTTTCTTCCGGCTCATCCAGATGCAGTTCCGCCGCGCCACGCACTTTGAATCCGAAGGGCGCGAGAAGTTCCTCGATCTCGCGCACCTTGCCCGGATTGTGGCTCGCCACCACCAGCGAATCGCCAGCGCGAAGCTTCATATGCCGGTCACACTCCTCTGGAGTTCGACGAGTTCGCAGATGCCTTTGCGTGCGAGCTTCAGCATCGCTGCGAATTCCTCGTCGGAGAACGGCGCTCCTTCAGCGGTGCCCTGAATCTCGACAAGGCCGCCCGCGCCGGTGAGCACGAAATTCGCGTCCGTCTCCGCGGTCGAATCTTCCGGATAGTCGAGATCGAGCATCGGCTCGCCCTTGACGATGCCGCAGGACACCGCCGCGACGTGATCCTTGAGCGCGGGCTTCGTCACCATGCCGGTCTTCTTCATGAAGGCGACGCATTGCGCGAGCGCGACATAACCGCCGGTGATCGAAGCCGTGCGTGTGCCGCCATCGGCCTGCAGCACGTCGCAGTCGATGACGATCTGGCGTTCGCCAAGCGCGGTCAGGTCGGTGATCGCACGCAGGCTGCGGCCGACGAGACGCTGGATCTCCTGCGTGCGGCCGGACTGCTTGCCCGCCGCCGCCTCGCGCCGCATGCGCTCATGCGTGGAGCGGGGCAGCATGCCGTATTCGGCCGTGACCCAGCCCTTGCCGGTGCCCTTCAGGAAGGGGGGCGCCTTTTCTTCCAGGCTGGCCGTGACCAGCACATGGGTGTCGCCGAAGCGCACAAGGCAGGAGCCCTCGGCATGCTTGGTGAAGCCGGTTTCCAGGCTGACGGGGCGCATCTGGTCGGTCGCGCGGCCTTGATGGCGAAGTGGCATGATCCCTTGATGTTTGGCTGTTGCGCCGCTACCTAGCGGGATTGGCCATGCCGGTGCAATCGGCGTGGCTCGAAAGACAAAGATGTAACTGGATCAAAGGCTTGGACGCACCGTACCAAAGACAGCAGGGCGCCATACTGGGCGAGCGGCCGCGCGAAGTCTTCCGCCATCTGGTGGAGGCCTTTCTCGCGTCGGGCGAACCGGTGGGTTCGCGCACGCTGTCGCAGCGCCTGCCGCTATCGCTGTCTCCCGCCTCGATCCGCAATGTCATGGCCGATCTGGAGGCGATGGGGCTGCTTTATGCACCGCATACCAGCGCTGGCCGGGTTCCGACCGAACGGGGTCTGCGCCTGTTTGTCGACGGCCTTCTGGAGATCGGAGAGCTGGCGCCGGACGAACGCGTCGCTATCGAAGCGCGCATCAACGGCAGCGGCCGGGGCATCGAGGATGTGCTGACGCAGGCGACGACCATGCTGTCGGGGCTGTCGCGCTGTGCCGGTCTCGTCGTCTCCGCCAAGCAGGACTCCGTGCTCAAGCATGTCGAGTTCGTCGCGGTGGCGCCCGGCAAGGCTTTGGTCGTCATCGTGAGCGAGGATGGCCAGGTCGAAAACCGCCTGATCGAAACCCCGCTCGGCCTGCCGGTTTCCACGCTCTCCGAGGCCTCGAACTATCTGAGCGCGCGGCTACGCGGGCGCACGCTGGACATCGCGCGCACCGAAATTCTGCAGGAGCTCGAATCCGAACGCGCCGAACTCGACACGCTGACCGCGAAGATCGTGGCGGAGGGGCTTGCGACGTTGGGCGGCCCGGACGAATCGGTGCTGATCGTGCGCGGCACGTCGCATCTGCTCGACAGTGTCGAGGCGCAAACCGATCTGGAGCGTGTACGCACGCTGTTCGAGGATATCGAGCGCAAGAACGATCTCATCAGCCTTCTGGAACTGGCGAAGCAGGGCGATGGCGTGCGTATCTTCATCGGTTCCGAAAACCGACTGTTCAGCCTCTCCGGGTCGTCGATCGTCGCCGCGCCCTACGCCAACGCGCAAGGCAAGATCGTTGGCGTGATCGGCGTTCTCGGTCCCACGCGGCTCAATTATGGCCGCATCATTCCCATGGTCGATCACACCGCCAAAGTGATCGGTCGTCTGTTAGGATAGAACAATGAGTGACGAAGCAAACAATCCCGAAGCCGCACCCGTTGACGAAGTCGACGCTCTCCGCGCCGAAGTCGCCGACATGCGCGACCGCTTGCTGCGCGCGCTTGCCGATGCCGAGAACACTCGCCGCCGCGCCGAGCGCGAGAAGCAGGATGCCTCGCAATATGCGGTGACGAAATTCGCACGCGACATGCTGCAGATCGGGGACAATTTTGCCCGCGCGCTGGCCGCAGCCCCCCCAGCGCTGCGCGACGCCGCCGATCCGCAGCTCAAAGCGGTGCTGGACGGTGTGGAGGCGACGGAGCGGCAATTGCTGGCCAGCCTCGAACGCCATGGCGTGAAGCCAATTGACACGGCGGACGGCAAGTTCGATCCCAATTTGCATCAGGCGATTGCCGAGGTGCCGGGAGGCGATAAGCCGCCGGGCAGCATCGTCGATGTGGTTCAGGCCGGCTACACGATTGGTGAGCGGCTGCTGCGCCCCGCCATGGTTACGGTTGCCAGGCGCGGCGACACGCCTACCGCCCCTGCCAACGGCATCGACACCAAGGCCTGAGCCAACTTTACAGCCCGGCGGTGACGCGCGAAGCTCGCGCTATGAGCGATTCCGCGCCCTTCGACGTCGTGCAGGAGATGGCAAGCAAGGATCGCAGGGCCTACCTCGAGCAGCGCCTGTTCGTCTTTTCGCCGCTCAACACGTTCTGGACCACCATCGCGATTTTCTTGCTGCTGTTTGGCGCCTATGCCATGGCGGCCTACCTCTCGGGTGCTCCGCTGATCGCTCCGCACGGTATCGGCAACGGTATGCGCTTCGCGCTGGTGTTCTCCCTTCTCATCGCGACGGTTCTCGGCATCCAGCGCTTCTCGCGCGTCCGGGAGCGCGCCGATTTCGCGGCCCACGCAGCCATCCTGTCGGGTGGTGCCGAAGATGCGAAACGCGCCACAGCGCTGACGCCGGATTCCGCACGGCTGGTGCGCGCCACCGTCATCGGCGTTTTCGTGGGCGGGATCCTGTGCTGGACGATCGTGCCGGTTTCGCCGCCGGTTCAGACATGGCCAACTTATGTATGGTTTTGCGCCGTGACCGTCCTGATCTCGACGCTGTTCGCACGGGGCGTGTCGCTGACGCGCAGTGCCGCGCGTGGCATGCGTGAGATGATAGATGGTCATCTGATCGTCGATCTGCTGCGCATCGACAGGCTGTCTGTGATCGGGCGCTCGGCTGCGCGCGCCGCCCTGGTCTGGTTCGTGATCAGCGCGGTCGTCTGCCTGTTCTTTATCGGCGGTCGCATCGACAGCTTTACGGTCGTGCTTTTGATCGGCTGTGCCGCGATGGGGGTATGGATTTTCGTTGCGACAATGGAGACGGTGCGGCGCAAGATCCGCGCGGCCAAGGCTGTGGAGCTCGAACGCGTCCGCCGCGAGATAGAGGTCGCGTGTACCGCACCAGACAACACGCTGCAAGGCCTTCTCACTTATGAAGCGCGCATCATGGCCGTCCACGAATGGCCATTCGATCAGACGACTCTGATGCGGGTCGGCGCCTCGGCGCTGATTCTGGCTGTGCCATGGTTCGGACAGGCGGTCGCGGCTTTTATCGTGGAGCGGTTTGGAGACGTCGCCCGATAGATCCCAGTCTAGTAGAGCGCTTCCGTAAGTCGGTATTCTACGGGCTTTCCGTGTTGCGTGGCGGGCTTGTAGTGGCGCTGTCCCAGACACTTGACCGCGTCGGCATCGATGTCCGTATTGCCGCTGCTCTGGATGACGGTGACGTCTTTAACCGAGCCATCCGTTTCGACGGAAGCCGTGAGGAGCACGGAGCGGGCGGGACGCTTTGATCCGATCGCGTACCACATTTCGCATTGCGCACCGCCTCGTGCCCACACCGGCACCATGATGACGTTGTTGGCGTCGCTTTCGTCCGGATCACCTTCCGCCCAACTGATTTGCGCCTTCCAAGACACCTCGACGGGTTTGCCGTCCTTGGTAGCGGGCTTGTAGAGCCAGCCCTTCGCGCACATCAACGTTGCAGAATCCAGTTCCGCATTGCCGCTTGATTGCGCGACCGCCGTATCCGAGACCGTGCCTTGTGCCGTAACCTTGAAACTCATCGTCACGGATCCTTGTGTGCGGTTGGCGGCTGCCAGCGATGGATAACCGCTACAACCGTGAAAGCCGATCGCCTCGGGGGCCTGGACGCCGGGCGGAAGATCGGTCGGGACCGGTGTGCTGCCTGGAATGACCTTCGTCGGCGCGGCGACTTGCGCGCCTGATGCGCCGATCAGTACGCACAGGACCACGGCGGCTGCCAGAACTGAACGCTTCATGATTCCCCCTGATTGAGGCAGCATAAGTTCAGAGGAGGAAATGCGAAAGATGTCGATCGCGCATGCTGCGATTGTCCGGACCCATATGCCGCGTTAGGCTTTGCCGCATGAGCGATGTGCGAATCGTGATTGCCGGCAAATCAGGCCGTATGAGCGAGGTTCTGGCGCGGGCGGCTTCGGAGGCTGAGGGCTGCATGCTGTTAGACAGTTTCAGCCGAAGCGATGATCCGCTTCCGCTGATCGCCAAGGCGCAGGCACTGATCGATTTCACGACGCCAAAGTGCTCGGTCGAGCTGGCGGCGCTCGCGGCGCAGGCGCGTATCGTTCACGTTATCGGCACGACAGGGTTCTCGGCCGACGACGAAGCCAAGATCCGCGCGGCGGCGCGCCATGCCGTGATCGTCAAGTCCGGCAATATGAGCATGGGTGTAAATCTGCTGGCGTCGCTCGTGGAGCAGGCGGCGAAGGCGCTTCCGGGGTTCGATCTGCAGATTTTCGAGATGCACCATCGCAAGAAGATCGATGCGCCGTCCGGCACCGCGCTGTTGCTCGGCGAGGCCAGTGGGCGCAACGACGTCGGCTATGCCTCGCTGCGCGGCGGTACGGTGGTGGGTGAGCACCAAGTCATTCTGGCGGGACCGGGCGAACGTGTCGTGCTCGGCCACTCCGCCGAAGACCGCATGATCTTCGCTCGTGGCGCCATCGCGGCTGCCCTTTGGGGACAGGGCAAAAAGCCCGGCCTCTATGCGATGGCGGACGTCTTGGGACTTTCCTGAACGCGCGCGGCTTCGAGCGCCAGCATCGAGCGCTTGCGCACAAGGCCCCAGTGATATCCGTGAAGCGCGCCGTCGCTGCCCAGCACGCGATGGCACGGGATCAGCCATGAGATCGGATTGCGCCCGACCGCGGTGCCGACCGCGCGGCTTGCTTTGACGTTGCCTATCTTCTCCGCAACCGTCCGGTAGGTCGTCATTTTGCCGGATGGAATCGCAAGCAGCGCTTCCCACACCTTGATCTGCCACGGTGTGCCGAGCAGATGTAGCGGAACATCGCCGCCGGTTTGCTCGAAGATCTGCTTCGCGATGCGTTCGGTGCGCGCGCGGTTTTCTCGATAGGTGGCGTTGGGCCAGCGCGATCGCATATCTTCCATCATCGCGGGCTCCTCGCCTTCATCACCGAAGGCAAGGCCGCAGACGCCTTTTTCCGTGGCCATGACGAGTGCGATCCCGAAGGGGCATTCGTGAAAGCCGTAGTCGATCGCGAGATCGCGGCCGCCGCGCGAATAATCGCCCGGCGTCATGGCCTCGATCTTGAGACAAAGATCATGCAGCCGTGACGAGCCCGAAAGGCCCGAATCCAGCGCCGCGCTGAGCACGCTCGCGCCACCAGCCAACTCCTGCTTGGCATGGTCAAGCGTCAGGTGTCCGACGAACGATTTCGGACTCACGCCGACATAGCGCGTGAACAGGCGCTGGAAGTGGAACGGCGAAAGGCCGACCGTCGCCGCCGCATCGTCGAGCGAGGGCTGGCTCAGATAGTTTTCGCTCAGATACCGGATCGCGCGGCCCATGCGCTTCCAGTCCGGCCCGCCTTCGTAAGGGTTCAGGGAGATGACTTCGCTCATGGGGCGAATATGGGCCTCGCCGGACAGCATTTCGACCCGATTCTTGCGGGGATCAGAGCGCCGTTCGGGCCAGGTAGAGCGCGCCTTTCAGCCGTTCTGCGAAGGACTGGCGCTCGAGCGGCGGCAGGAACGAACCGATGCGCACGCTCTTGCCATGGCTCCAGAGCGTGAGCTGACTGGCGCGGCCAGGAGGTTCGTCCAGGTGTACCCGCACCCAATAGGGATTGAGAGCCACCTCATTGACCGCGCCCTCCGGCGATTTGCGCGCGATGTTCAGAAGCGATGGCGTGAGCACAACGTGCTCCTCCCGCTTCGCGGCGCGGGTGCTCGCGCGAAAGGCCCAGGCGAGCAGCGCGATATCGACGCCCATGAACGGCATCATCGGCCACGCGCCTTTCGAGACAAAATAAATGGCAAACGCCGCGTTCATCGCGATGACGATGCCAAGAATGCTGGAGAGCGCGCGTGGGCTCATGGGGGGCGCCGGCTTCAGAACGGTATCGAGCAGGACGGTATCGGACATCGCGGCGACAATGATGGAATGAGACTTGCCCCGATACAAGCAAACGACTCAGGCCCGCGTCTGGGGCGGGCCTGAGTCCTTAAGCGGACCAGAGTGCGTTAGCCAGGAGGGGGGTGCCCGCAACGCTTCTCGTAGCCCGCGCGTCCGCCATGGTCTCTCCAGAACGGCTTGCCGAGATCGAGATCACAAGGGTCGGTAGCAGCGCCAACCAGCGCACCTGCGGCGGCACCGATGGCTGCACCGGTCGCCGGCGTACCAGTCGCGGCACCGATGATCGCACCGGCGCCTGCGCCGATCATGCCGCCGGAAACAGCGCGGTCGCCGGGGCTGGTTCCGCAACCCGCGAGCGCGATCGCCGAGGCAAGCACACCGCCCATAAGAAAATGGTTCAAGCGCATCGTCGTCTCCGTATCCTGTCGACCCGATAACGGGCAGAACGCGGCGATTGTTCCGCGCGTGAAGTCCATGCAGTGTGGCGATTTCAGGGCAGGGCTAAGAAATGGCGCGGAAATTTTCAGCATCGGAAGCGGCCGAGTTTTTCGCACGGCTGAAGAAGGTTCTGCCCAATCCTAAGACGGAACTCGAATATGTGAACCCTTACACGTTGCTGGTCGCGGTCGTGCTGTCGGCGCAGGCGACCGACAAGGGCGTGAACCGGGCGACCGAAGAATTGTTCAAGCGTGTCGACACGCCGGAGAAGATGGTGAAGCTCGGCGTCGCGGGCCTCACGAAATACATCAAGACCATCGGTCTTTATCGCGGCAAGGCGAAGAACGTCATCGCGCTCTCGAAGCTTCTGATCGAGAAGCATAATGGCAAGGTCCCACACGATCGCGACGCGCTCGAAGAGCTTCCCGGTGTCGGACGCAAGACCGCCAATGTCGTGCTGAACGTCGCGTTCGGCGAAAAGACCATCGCCGTCGACACGCACATCCTCCGCGTCGCCAACCGCACCGGTCTCGCGCCGGGCAAGAATCCGCGTGAAGTGGAAGACGGCCTCGTAAAGATCGTGCCGGACGAATACGCCTTGCACGCGCATCACTGGCTGATCCTCCACGGCCGCTACACCTGCGTCGCACGCAAGCCGCATTGTCCGGAATGCGTCGTGCGCGATCTCTGCCGCTACAAGGACAAGACCAAGCCGGAGGAAGAATTCACGAAACCGGGGCGGGTGAAGCGGGGTGCAAACGCAACGCGTCGAGGCACTTAGGGTCCGCCGCCATGTCGTTGCCGCGCGGCGTGGTTTCGACGTGGCGCACGTTCAGCGCATTGTTGGCGGGATAGAGAAAAAAGAACGCTTTGCAGGTCGCGTTATCGTAACGCCAAAGCTGCGCGTTGCCTTCCCTGCGCGTGAAAGCCGGTGTGCCGAACTGCACGCGCAAATCCACATCGGTCAGTCCGATTGTGCTCACTGGTTCGCCGCGTGGCGGAGCAGGCGGCAATGCAACGCGATCCGGTACCGCCTGCCGGGTGGCACAGGCCGCGAGCGCGGCGCAGCACACAAGAACGCATATCCGTCGGATCATGGCGGTGTTTCCCTGGCCATCCGCTTATAGAGATGCACCATCAGCGCGGCGCCGAACAAGGGGGCGAACAGATTGACGATGGGAACGAAGGTCAGAAGCGAAAGAATAAGGCCTGCGCCAAACACGCTTCCGTCGTTACGTTTGCGTAATGCATCGGCGGCTTTCAGCGAGATATGGCGCAGTGCCGCAAGCTCGAAATATTCCCGGCCGAGCAGGAAGCCATTCACGACGATGGTCGCGACCTCCCCGAATCCGGGTGCAAACACATCTGCCGGCAGCAGGATCATGTTTGCGAGCAGCACGAGTGCTGCAAGCCTGAGGCCGGCACCCAGTCCGGTTCGCGTCGACACACCCTGCGCCTCGGGATCGGACGCGTACCAGCGCTTCTCCACGGCAGCGGCAATGCGGTCGAGATAGAGCGAACCGAAAAGGGCTGCGACCGGACCGCCGAGCGTGAAGAACGCCGTGAGCAGAAAAACCGGCGCCAGGAGTTCCAGCACCCGGTTCACCTCTGGCGCCCCCAGCGTCGGCAGGAAGTGCAGGGCGACTTCCACGCCTACCAGCAGCACGATGAACAGCAGGATCGTCAGAGCGACCACCTTCGCCACCACGCCGAACAGGGCAGGATCGAAGATCAGGGAGAGTGCGCGACCGATGCTTGCGAACATGGATGGCGTCCTTTAACTCCGTTCCCGCATACCGTCGGAACCTTCAAGGAGAAATGGCATGTCGAAGACCTACCACGTGACGGCACTGGGCAGTGCCATCGTGGACGTGATCGCGGCGGTCGATGATGAATTCCTCCTCACCCACAATATCGCCAAGGGTGTGATGACCCTGATCGACGAACATCGCGCCGATCAACTCTATACGGCTTTGGGCGTGACGCGCGAAGTCGCAGGCGGGTCGGCGGCGAACACGATGGCGGGCCTGGCGTCGCTTGGCGCCAACGGCGTCTTCGCCGGCAAGATCAGGCGCGACCGGTTGGGCAGTGCGTTCGTCTCCAGCATGCGCGACACCGGTGTGCACTACACGACCGAACCGGCGGAGGGTGGCCCACAGACCGCATGCTGCCTGATCGCGGTGACGGACGACGGCCAGCGCAGCATGAACACCTATCTGGGGGCGGCCCGCGAATTTGGCGTGGACGATCTCAAGGAAAGTGAGATCGCTCAGTCCGATGTGATCTACATCGAAGGGTATCTCTGGGATGCGCCGTCGGCGAAGGCGGCGTCCTTGAGAGCCATCGACATCGCCAAGCAGAATGGCACCAAGGTCGCATTCTCGCTCTCCGATCCGTTTCTGATGGGGCGCTATCGCGGCGAGTTCCTGGAACTGCTGTCGAAGCTCGACATTCTTTTCGCCAATGAGGAAGAGGCCAAAGCGCTTTTCGCGGTCGATACGTTCGACGAAGCGCTTCAAGCGCTGAGACCCTTTCCGCTCATTGCTGCATTGACGCGCTCTGAAAAAGGCTGCGTCGTGGTGCGTGGTGCGGAAGTCCATGTCGTCGATGCGGCGCCGGTCGCGCGCGTGGTGGATACGACGGGTGCGGGCGATCAGTTCGCGGCGGGATTCCTCTATGGACTCACGCACGGACGAGGGCTCGCGGAGTGCGGGCGGCTCGGTGCGCTGGCCGCGGCGGAAGTGATCTCGCATTACGGCGCGCGTCCCGAAGTGCCACTGCGCGAAATCGCGGCCCGGGCAGGGTTGATCTAAGCGCTCAGGGCCTTTTGCGCAGATAGACATAGAGCGCACCCGTCCCGCCATGGCGGCGATGGGCTGTGCGCGTGTCTGCGATGAGTGCCGCGAAGGATGGTTCAGTCAGCCAGCGCGGCACCGACACGTTCAACACGCCGCGGGTCCGCGCTTCCTTTTCCATATCGAAAGGCTCATGCGGATCGGCGGCGCGTTTACCCTTGCCCGTGATGACGAGCGCGAGCTTCGCGCCGTTCCTCTGCGCGCCGCGCAGGAAAGAAAGCAGCGTGCGGTGCGCCACGCTTTCGGTGAAGCCATGCAGATCGATACGCGCGTCCGGGGTCATTTCGCCCTTGCTGAGCCGTTTGGCGGTGTTCCCATCGACACCGCTCGGCTTGTCCTTTTTCTTCGGTCCGGCCGGTTTGGCGACGGCTTTCGCCGGCGATCGAGCCTCTTTTCGGATCGGCCGCGCTTCCTTGAACGCTGCTTCGAACTCGGCCCGCTCATCTTCGCTGGTCAGGCGCCGCCTCATAAGCCTTTGACCGATTTCGGTATTAACACGTACATCCGTCCGCTTTGCTTCATTTCCCCCGCCAGGGTTTCGGCACGGTTACCGAAACCGAAAAATATGTCAGCGCGGACCGCCCCGCGGATCGCCCCGCCGACATCCTGCGCGACCGCCAGTAAGTTCAGCGGCTTTCCATCCGGTGTCGTCGCGGCGACGAAGACGGGCACACCGAGCGGGTGAATTTTGGAATCGACGGCGACGCTGGCGCTTGGTGTAAGCGGAACCTCCTCGGCGCCCGGACTGCCAAGCGCCGGATCGCCGAGGGGCGCTTCCTTGAAGAACACGAACGATGCATCGCTTTCCATGATCGCGCGGGCGTCGCCGGGATGGGATTTCAGCCAGGCGCGGATCGTCTGGAGCGAAACCTTGCCGCGCTCAAGCTCGCCTTGCGCGATCAGTGTCCGGCCGATGGCGGTGTAGGGCCTGCCATTCGTGCCCGCATACGCCACACGGGCGGCTGTGCCGTCATCGTAAACAACGCGGCCCGAACCCTGGATATGGAGAAAGAATACGGCGACAGGATCGTCGGCATAGAACAGCACCCGCGCGGTCTTCAGGCCCTTGGCTTCGATCTCGGCGCGCGTGTCGAAGGGGATAAGTTTGTGGCCCATCACCCGTCCGGCGATGTGCTCGCCCGATAAGTTGTTGCGGAACGCGCCGAGATCGACGGTCACGAGATCGAGCGGCAGGCCGTATACCGGTGTCTGATATGAGCCGTGCCGCGACCGGCTGCCGCGCAATTGCGGCTCGTAGTAGCCAGTGAACAGCCCGTCCCGAACCTCACCGGCACTCACGGCATAAGGCGTGAAATCCTGCTCGAAGAATTGGCGCGCGTCCTCTGCGAGACTCCCAGTCGCCAACGCATCGCGGCAGGGGCCGCGCCAGTCCGCGACGGTACCGGCATAGCTTCCCACCCGCGCCGACAGCGGCTTGGACAACAGCACGCCGCAGGAGCGCCTGAACGCAGCGAGTGCGCCGCGCATATCGCTGCTCTTCCAGCCCGGCAGGTCCGCGAACGCGGCTTGTGTGAGTTTCAACGGCCCTGTGACCGGAGGGCGTGTGAGCCACCACACCAGCCCCGCTGCGACAGGGACGATAACGAAAAGGAACAGGATCGCGGGATAACGCGGCCAGCGCACCTAGGGCAGGTCGCCGGAGGTCGCAATCAGCGTCCAGTTAGGATCGCGCGCGCGTGTGTCGCGCGAGAAGGTCCACACATCGGTCACGTCGCGCACGGATTTGGCATCGCCCTCGACCACGGCGCCGTTCGCGTCGCTGGTTGCGGAGATGAACTGCGCGCCGAAGGCGAGCGTGATCTCGGCCGCGCGGCCCTTGAGCACCGCCTCGACGACCTTCACGTCCTTGAAGCCGACAAAGGTGAATTCGATCGTCTCTTGCTGCGCCTCACGCGCCGCGATGGCGTGATCGAAGGCGCGGTAGACTTCGTCATTCAGAAGCGGACGCAACGCCGCGCGATCGCCTTTGGCGAACGCGGTGATGATCATCTCGTAAGCGGAGCGCGCGCCGCTGACGAAATGCTCGGTCTCGAAATTGCGATCGGCGAACTTGATGTCCAGAAGCCCGCGCGCCACCGGATCGGACGGCTTGTCGCTTACGACTTCATTGCGGGCAGCACTGCGATCAGGCACCGTTACCGCTGTGTCATCGGCGGGTGGCGCTGCGTCCGGATTGCGCGAGAATTGATAGTTCTCCCGCGGCGGACGCTCATGCCCCGTACGCCGGCCAAGCACGGTGTAAAGGCGGAACAGGATGATTCCCGCCACCATGGCGATCAGAAAAATGTCGAGAAGTTGGGAATTCGCCATAGTGCGACAACCTTGCGCAGTTTTGCGCCCTCACCACAAGCCTAGACCCGGCAACCCCGCCGGTCTAGCGCGCAGGCTTAATATGGTGTTGCGGCGCCAATATGACCAGCCATTGCTTGTAACCGTCACGTGATCCGTGGTAGCGGCACCGGCGCTTTTCTTGGGGTTTTCGATGAGTGGAACATTCGGGTCCGGTGTGGATGACGGGAACGGCATGGGTGCGCCCTCCGGGCCGCCTGTGCCGCGTCTTCAGGTCGTGGGCCAGTACGTCAAGGACCTGTCGTTCGAAAATCCCGGTATGCCTACCAACCCAGGCGGCCGGCCGCAGATCGAGCTCGGCGTCGATCTCCAGGCCCGGCAGATGGATGCCGATGCGTATGAGGTCGAACTCAAGATGCGCGTGTCGGCGCAGAGCGAAGGCCGCACGCTCTTCCTGCTTGAGCTCCTCTATGCCGGCGTTTTCCAGCTCATGAACGTGCCGGAGGAGATGCGCCAGCCCATCCTTCTGATCGACGCGCCCCACATTCTCTTTCCATTCGCGCGGCGCATCGTGGCCGATGTCGTGCGCGATGGCGGCATGCCGCCGCTGCTGGTCGAGCCGATCGATTTTGCAGCGCTCTATCGCGCCCGCGCCGCGGAAATGCAGCAGCCGCAGGGCGTCGCCTGAGGCGGCTCATGCCGGCCTAGTAATCGCCGTTGAGGACCACGACGTCTTTGCCCATGCCGCCACTGTCGCCGGCACTCAACGGCACCGCCAATGCGGAAGATGTCGTTGCCGTCGCCCGCGTGGACCGTGTCGTTGCTGCCGCGAATACCCCTCGCCATGTAAGCTCCCTACGCTTACGCGGGCGGAAGCTGGCACGCGCTCGAACGCAGTCACATGGCAAAACCGGTTCTATTTTTTTATGCGGCCTATCCTAGATGAAGTCGGCCGCGGTCACCGGATGGATGTTGAAATTGTTCGTCCCGGTCACCTCGACCACGAGATCGGTGCCGCTGTCGTAAGCCGCATTTCCGTTGATATCGACGACGATATAGGTGTGTCCCGCGAAGTCGCCGCCAGTGAAGTTCACCGCGACGGCAAAATGCGCCGGGCTCGAGCCGAAACTGGTGAGCGCATCCGATACGGCGGAGCTGATGTCGGCGTCTAGGGTGCCAAGAAACTTGAACGTATCGATCTGGCTTACGAAATTGGCGCCGCCGCCCACGTTGAGCGCATCCGACTGTGTTGGATCGAAATCCGTGATGTGGTCGAGCGTGCCGGAATTGGACGCCAAGCCGCTCGTATAGACAAAGGTGTCGGTGCCGCCGCCGCCCGCTAGCGTGTCCGCGCCGCCAAGGCCGTTTATGATGTCGTTGCCCGCGCCGCCGGTGAGCGTGTCGCTCGCGGCCCCGCCGATAAGCGCGAACATGCCGTCGGTTTCTGCCGACCCGTTGAAAATGAGCGCGTTCGACCCCGTGAGCAGCGTGCCCTCTACGGTCAAGGTTGTTCCGCTCGCGACATTCACATCTGCGGTCGTCACCTTGTAGCTGTGGCCGTCATCGAACACGAATGTCTGGAAGTGCAGCACATGGCTGAGGGTGACGCCGGCCGAAAGATCGCCATCGAAGGTGAGTGTGTTCGTGCCGCCGCGGCCATTGATCACGTCGGTGGCGTGCAGGGAGGCGCCCATGGTCACGTGGTCGTCGCCTGCGCCGCCCGTGATGGAATAGCCGGCCGACGTCGCATTGGTGAAATCGAGCGTCATCACGTCGGAGGCGCCGAGCGCCGAGCCGTCAACGGTCAGCATCTTGCCGCCCCCGTCGGTGACATCGTTCGCAAACCCGAAATGATAGGAATGGCCGGCCGCGAAATGCAGTTTCTCGATGTTGAAGGTATTGCCGAAGCCGTTGATGACCTCGAGGCCGCCATAACTGCCGTCAAGGTTGATCGTGTCGTCGCCCGCACCTCCGTTGAGCGCATCCAGGTTCGGATCGAAATTTCCGGCGAAATTGAAGACATCGTTGCCGCCATTGCCGTTGAGGAAGACGACCACGGGCGCGTTCGCAAGATCGAACGTGTCGGCATTCGCGCCGCCATTGAAAGTCTGATTCTCCTGGGCATTGCCGACGATGAAATCGACGCTGCCCTGCTTCATCGCCGACGCGTCAACCTCGATAAAGCCGGCGGCTGAGATCGTTACACCCGTCGTGTCGACCGTCAGCGTCTGGCCATTCGCGACGTTCCCGTCGGCAATCGCGATGTTGAAATGGCTCGCGCCTTCCAGCTTCATTGTCTCCACGCTCGTGAGCGTGCCAGAACCGAATACGACCGATCCAAAAAAGGTGCCAAAATCGCCGGTAAAGATGACCGTGTCGTTGCCGGCGCCGCCATCGACCGTGCTTGTGGTGCCGAAGCTGTTGCCGAAGGTGATCGTGTCGTCGGCTGCCCCTCCGGTGACCGCATAACCTGGCGACGTCGCGCCGGAGAGGTCGAGCGTCATCACATCGGAGGCGCCGAGCGCCGAACCGTCCACCGTCAGCGCGCTGGTGCTCGACCCGTCATTTGTGACGTCGCCCTGGAGGATGAGCCAGTAAGAATTGCCGGCGGCGAAATTTATGGTCTCGATGCCGTTGAGGTTGCTGTCCGTGACGAACTGCCCACCGGAGTAATCCCCATCCAGGTTGAGCGTATCATTGCCGCTCCCGCCCTGGACCGGAAGTCCGTGGGATAGATTTCCGCCAAAATTGATGATGTCGTCGCCACCGCCGCCCGTGACGCTGCCGCTTGCGAGAAGGGCTTGCATGTCGAAGACGTCGGCATTGGCGCCGCCGGTAAAGAAGGCGTTTTGGTTCCCGGCGCCGGCGATGAAATGCAGGCTCCCGCTCAACAAAGAACTGCCGTCGATCTGGATGTTGCCCGTTGCACCCGCCGCGTCGATCGTCATCGTTGCGCCGAAGCCGACGTTTCCAGTCTGGATCTTCACAACGTAATCGCTCGCGCCTTCGAGCTTCATCGTCTGCACGCTGCTGAGCTCACCGACACCCATCGTGAAGACCGTGCTGCCGCCGAAGAAGTACGACCCGAGCCCGCCGGTGAGCACGAGCGTGTCGTTGCCTGCACCGCCGATGATTTCGTCTGTGCTGCTCGTTCCGCCCGGCTGATTGGCGAAGTTGCTGCCATAGGTAAAGGTATCGTTGCCGCCGCCGCCATCGACCGTGTCGGTACCCAGATCGAGCATGGTGAACGTGTCGGACAGGCCGCCGCCGGCAAAATTGACGAACGCCGCGGCCTGAGGGCCGGTGATGGCGAAATGTCCGTCGGTCTCCGAGAAGCCGAGGAAGGTGTAGCTGCCCGACAGGTCGTTCGATGCGGAATAATCCACGACCAGTCTCGCGCCTGCAGCGACGTCGCTATCGTCCATGGTTATCGAGCTGATGCTGGTCGCATCCACCGCCAGTCTTTCAATGCCGGTCAACGAACCTGTACCGGCCGTGAAATCGGTCGTTCCGCCGCCCATGATCGTCAGCGTGTTGTTTCCGGTTCCGCCATCGATGTGGTCGTTGGCAGCGAATGCGGCGCTGACGAGAATGTTGTCGTTGCCGCCGCCGCCATGGGCGGCGTCGATGCCGCCCTGGGTGAGGTCGATAAGATCCTGCTTGGCCCCGCCGGTGATGGCGTCGTCGCCCGCACCGCCGACAATGTAGAACTTGCCGTCCAGCTCCGCGGAGCCGTCGAAGGTCAACATATCGCTGCTGCCGAGCGTGCCGCCCTTGACCAACAGCCTCTCGCCGGCAGCCACATTGCCGTCGTTCATCGTGACGTTGTAGCTATGGCCGGCCACGAACTGCATCACTTCGATATTGGTGATGGTATCGGCATCCAGCACGACGCCGGCGGAGTAATCTCCATTCAGGATGACGGTGTCCTTGCCAGTCCCGCCATCCAGCCGGTCGCCCGCGTTCAGGGTCGCCCCCATGTGGAGCATGTCGTCTCCGCCGCCGGCATGGACGGTGTCGTTGCCACCTTGAACGAGCGCGAAATCATCGTTGCCGCCAGTGCCCGTAAGATCGTCGTCACCCGCTGTGCCGCGGATGACCGATGCCGCAAACGTCATGATTGCCCCCCTTAGTCTTTACCCTGAGCCTTGGGGCGATATTGCCACGCACGCCGTGTTCACGCAAAGCGTGTCCTTGCGAGTTCCATCGCATTCGAGCGCGCGGGCTCACATCGCCGGATGATCTGTGGCGTAGCCGGCGACTTGTTCGTAGCCTGCGCCAGCTGAGAGCAATTCAGCTTCGCTGAGTTCCGGTCCGATGAGCTGGAAGCCGAGCGGCACGCCGGCCTCTGTCTTATCCATCGGCAAGGTGAGTGTCGGAATGCCCGCGGCGTTGAACGGGATCGTGTAGAGCATCAGCGCCACCACCGCTTCTGGTGGCGCGCTGGCGACGGCAGCGAAGGCTTCGAGCGTCGGCGGCACGACCGGCATAGTCGGTGCGACCAGCATGTCGACAGTCTTGAAGATGCGCGCAAGATGTCCGCGAAACTCGCGCCGCCAGATGGCGGTCGCCGCGTAGTCCACCGCCGACGCGGAATGGCCGAGGTCCAGCAGGGTGCGATAACCGGCACTGTAGCTTTCCGCCTCGGAGGGATAGGTCGCGGCATGCGAGATTGCGGCCTCGGCGGCGGCCGATGCGTAGAGCCGCAGCAGGTGCTCGCGCACTTCCGGCAGGCGGATTTCGATGATCTGCGCGCCTCCCTCCTCCAACATGGCAATGGCGCGCTTGAGTGACGCTGCGATCGCGGGTTCGACGCCCTCCAGCGCATAAGCGGTATCGAGCCCGATGCGCACGCCTTTCAGGCTGCCCGTACGCGCCGCCTGCGCGCACTCGGGCGGGGGCACGTCGAGCGCCGTGGGATCGGCGGCGTCCGGGCCTGCGACGGCATCGAACATCAGCGCCGCGTCGAGCACGCTGCGCGCCATCGGCCCGACATGGTCGAGCGTGTCCGACAGCCGGAACACGCCGTGGCGGCTGACGCGGCCCCATGTGGGTTTGAGGCCCACCAGCCGGTTGCAGGTGCTGGGAAAGCGGATCGAACCCGCGGTGTCCGTTCCGATCGCGCCATAGGCAAGTCCTGCTGCGACCGCCACGCCCGAGCCGCTCGACGACGCACCGGACCAGGATCCGGGCGCCCACGGATTGATGGGCGGTGGGATATTGGGATGGTGATCGCCCCACGCGCCTTCGGTGAGTTGCGCTTTCCCGACGATGATCGCGCCCGCATCCTGAAGCTTGCGCACGACCGTTGCCGTCTGGGCTTTATCGAATCCGGTCCGGAAGAAACCGCCGGCGCGGGTCGCCGTGCCTTCCATTGCGCACAGATCCTTCACCGCCAGCGGAACGCCGTGCAGCGGACCCAGCGGCTCGCCGCGCGCACGCTGGGCATCGGCATTGCGCGCTTCCGCCATCGCGGCCTCTGCCCGCACCGATGCGAACGCATGCAGGCGCGGCTCCAGTTCGCCGATCCGGTCGAGCGCGTGCTGTGTCACCGCTTCCGACGACAGCCGGCCTGTGCGGATATCCGCCGCCGTCTCGGCAAGCGTGCGGTAATGAAGAGCCTCCCCGTGCGGCATCGCCATGCCTTAGATGAAATCGCCGCCGGTCATCGTGCCGCTGTAGCCGGTGATGTCGATGGCGAGGTCGCTTGCGCCGCTGTACAGCCCGTCGCCATCGAAATCGACCAGCAGGATCGAGTGTCCCGCCAGCGCGCCGCTGGTCACGTGGAACACCGCCGCATCGTTCTCGCTTGGGCTGAAGTAGGTGTTTGCGACGGCGCCGATGTCGCTGAAATCGTCGGCCGTGGTCACGGAGATGACGCCGGGCAGGAAGGTGACGGCGAAGGGGAGGTCGAAGTGATCGCTGGACGCGTCGAAGCCGCTGATCGTATCGGCATGGACCCTGGTATCGGCCGCGGAATCCGCCGCCGACGCATAGACGAAAGTGTCCGCCCCGCTGCCGGCCGTGAGGGCATCCGCGCCGCCGCCGCCGGTGATGGTGCTGCCGTCGTCGCCGGTGACGATCGTGTCGTTGCCCGCGCTGCCGGTGATGGTGAATGCCGTGGTCGTGTCGCCGGCGCCGCTGAAGGTGAGGCTGGCCGCGCCACTGGCGTCGACGGTGAGCGCGGTCGTAATGTCGTCGGTGAAACTGAGATTGTAGCCGTTCGCTGCGCCCAGAAGTTGCAGCGTTTCGATGTTCGCGACGTTGGACAGTGTCATCGCCGTCAGCGTGGAATAGTCGCCGTTCAGCGAAAGCGTATCGCTGCCCCCGCCGCCGTCCACGAAATCGTTCGCGTCGAAGGTGCCGCCGAAGGAGAACGTATCGTTGCCGCCGCCGCCAAACCCCGTGTCCGCGCCACCATACGTGAAATCGAAGGAGTCGGATTGCGCGCCACCATGGAAATCGTCGTTGCCTGCGCCGCCGGTGAAAGCGAAGTGGCCGTCGGTCTCCGCAAACCCGTTGAAGATGAGCGCATTGGTGCCGGTGAGCGCGCTCCCATCGACCGTCAAGGTATCGCCAGAGCCGACATTGTTGTCGTTCGAGATGAGTTGGTAACTGTGGCCGTCGGCGACCGTGATGGTCTCGATGCTTGCGATGGTCGCGGCTCCGAAGCCCACGCTGCCCGAATAGTCGCCGTTCAGCACCAGCGTGTCGTTGCCCGCCCCGCCGGTCAGGCTGTCGCTCGCCGTGAAACCGCCAGCGAATTTGAAGACGAAATTGCCGTCGCTCTCATTCGAGCCATTGAAGGTCAGGCCGTGGCTGGCCGTCAGCGCGCTCGCATCGACCGTGAGGGTGGCACCCAGGGCGACCGAGTCGTCGAGCTCGGTGAGGTTGTAGTTGCTGTCGTCGAGCTTCACCGTTTCGACGCTCGTCATGTGGAGCGTATCGGCCCCGCCGCCGGTGAGTGCCATCGTGTCGTTGCCGGAGCCGCCGTCAAAATAAACGAACACAGCTCCAAACGCCGTGAACGTGAGGGTATCGTCGCCGCCGCCGCCATTGATCCTGTTATCCGGCGTGTCGTCATTGCCAAGGATGAAGGTGTCGGAGAGCGCGCCTCCCGTGAAGTTGACGAATTCCGCATCCGCTGGCCCAATGATGGCGAAATGGCCGTCGGTTTCGGCGCTGCCGTCGAACGCATAGTCTCCCAGGATACCGGCCGATCCCGAGAAATCGACGGTCAGCGTCGCCCCGGACGCCACGTTGGCGTCGTTGGTGAAGATGTGGATTTGCTTGTCGGAGGTGATCGTCAGGTTCTCCACATTCGTCAGCGTCGTTGCCGTGAAGGTGATGTTGTTGATGCCGCCTGCTGGGCTGATGTTCACTGTATCGTTGCCGGCACCGCCGTCGATGGTGTCTGCGGCGGTGAACGCGGCACCGAGATTGAACGTGTCGTAGCCACCGCCGCCATGGGCGGTGTCGTTGCCGCCTTTGGTGAGATCGAACACGTCGTGCTTCGCACCGCCGGTGAGCACGTCGTCACCCGCCCCGCCGATGACGTAGAACTTGCCGTCCAGCTCCGCCGAGCCGTCGAAGGTCAGGGTGTCGCCGCTGCCGAGCGCGCCAGCCTTGACCAGCAGCCCCTCGCCCGCCGCGACGTTGCCGTCGTTCGTGGTGAGCTTGTAGCTGTGGCCGGCCCCCACCGCGATCACCTCGATATTGGTGATGGTATCCGCATTGAAGACGACGCCCGCCGAATAGTCGCCGTTGAGGAGCAGGTAATCCCGACCGGTGCCGCCATCGAGCTTGTCGCCGGCATCGAGGGCCGCCCCCATGCGGAAGACGTCGTTGCCGCCGCCGGCATCGACCGTGTCGCTGCCGCCCTGCCAGAGCGCAAACGTGTCGTTACTGCCCGTGCCCGTGAGATTGTCGTCGCCCGCCGTGCCGCGGATAATCGATGCCGTCAACGCCGTCATGATCAGATCCACCCCTTGCCCGGCGGTAAATCTGCCACGGAGATGAGGCGCTTGCAAAATGGGTGCTACATCGCGAGTTCCACGATCACGGGCACATGGTCGGACGCCTTGGCCCAGCCGCGCATCTTGCGCTCGATGCGCTGGGTGCGCAGCGTGTTCTTCAGCGCCGGGCTGACCCAGATGTGGTCGAGCCTGCGGCCGCGATCGGATGCCGCCCAGTCGGCGGCGCGATAGCTCCACCACGAATAGATCTTCTCGTCCGCGGGCACGAAGCTGCGCGTCACATCGGTCCAGTCGAAAGATTGGCGCACGCCTTCGAGCAATCCGGTTTCCACCGGCGTGTGGCTGACGACGTCGAGCAGCTGCTTGTGACTCCAGACATCGTTCTCGAGCGGCGCCACGTTCAGATCGCCTACCAGCACGAGGGGATCGTCGCGGCCCGCACGGCCCGCGAAGAACTCCGCCATCTCGCGCAGGAAGGAAAGCTTGTGCGCGAATTTCGGATTGACGAGCGGATCCGGGATGTCGCCGCCCGCGGGCACGTAGAAATCGTGCAGCTCGATGCCGTTCTCGAACGTCACCTGGATGTGGCGGCAATCGCTGTTCGAACAGAACTCGCGGGAGAGCTTCTCGCGGAACGGCATTCGCGAGAGGATGGCGACGCCGTGATAGCCCTTCTGCCCATGGATCGCGTGATGGACATAGCCGAGCTTCTGGAACGCTTTGGCGGGAAACAGGTCGTTGATGACCTTGGTCTCCTGCAACGCGATCGCGTCGGGCTGATGCTCGCGCAGGAAGCGCGTGACCAGATTGATGCGCAGACGCACCGAATTGATGTTCCAGGTAGCGATTTTCACGGGAAGCCTTGAGGGAACTCGGGAACAGCCAAATTGCCGGTTCGCGCGTTACATAGCGGCAATTTGAGGGAATAGACGATGTCACTGCTCCTTATCATCATTATTCTTGTCGTGCTTCTCGGCGGCGGCGGCGGGTATTACGGCTACCGCACCTATGGCGGGGCGGGCCTCGGCGGCGTGCTCGGGACCGTTCTCATCATCCTTCTGATCCTCTGGCTACTTGGCGGCCTTCACGGGTAGCAAACCACTTTATTGGTCGGCCGGGAGGGCCTTGCCGGAGGCCCTCCCGGTCTTATTTGTTTTGCATCCCAACGCTATATGCTGCAGCGCAATATCGCGTGGTTAGCGACCCCTTCAAATCGCGCAGATCGACTATGCAATTGACGCGCAACTATCCATCAAAATGAGAAAGCCATTTATCTTCAGATACTTGCCTTGAAATTAAGTTTCGTAAACATTGAATAATTCATAAATGGTTCACTTGTAACAGAATATAGCCTCTCCTATCTCATGCTCATCCGGCAATGACGCTGGAGCAGATTTGAGACGGCACGGAGAGGTCTCCCCCGCGCTGTCAACGCGAAGGAGAGAGCGCAATGACCACCAATTTCACGAACCGAATGCCTGCCAGCCTGTCTTCCGACGAAGGTTTCGTGGGCTACATGACCGGCGCGGTGATCGCGCTGGCCGGCCTTCTGATCGTCGCAGCCCAGATCGCGCTGGTCTAAGGCTCAACTGTTTCTGGACGCGCCAAGCTCCCCCCAACGTGTGCGTCCAGCGGCCAGCGGGCCTTCGGTGCGGTGCCCAGCCCATCGAACAAGCCTAGCTGGCCACGTTCAACCCCCGCCCAGGCGACCATCGCCGCGTTGTCGGTGCAAAGCCTGGGCGGGGGTATTTTTGTCTGAAAGCCCTCCCGCGTCCCAAGCTCTGTGAGTGCGCCGCGAATGGCGTGGTTCGACGCAACGCCGCCCGCCAGCACGAAATCCGGATTGGCGGCTTTCGGGAATTCATCGCGAAACATCGCCATCGCGGCACGCGTGCGGTCGGTGAGGATGTCGAGCACCGCCGCCTGAAACGACGCGGCGATATCGGCGGTATCCACGCTGCCGGCCTGCACGATCTGGCGCACGGCGGTCTTCAATCCCGAAAACGAAAAGTCCGCGCCGTCGCGCCCGCGCATCGGCCGCGGCAACGGATAGCGCTTCAAATCCCCATCGGATGCGGCTTTCTCGACACTCGGTCCGCCGGGATAGGGAAGGCCGAGAAGCTTAGCTGTCTTGTCGAAGGCTTCGCCGACAGCATCGTCGATGGTCGTGCCGTAGAGACGGAACTGGCCGACACCGGCGACGCCGAGCAACTGGCAATGGCCCCCGGAAATCAGCAGCAGCAGGAAGGGAAACGCTGCACCTTCGGTTAACCGCGCGGTGAGCGCGTGGGCTTCGAGATGATTGACGGCAACAAGCGGCTTGCCGGACGCGAGCGCCAGCGCCTTGGCGGTCGTGAGCCCGACCATCACCCCGCCGATCAGTCCGGGCCCCGACGTCGCCGCGACCGCATCGAGATCGGCGAGCGTCACGTTCGCGCTCGCCAGCGCTTCCTCGACAATGCCGTCCAGCCGCTCGACATGCGCGCGCGCCGCGATCTCCGGCACCACGCCGCCGTAAGGCCGGTGCGCGTCGAGTTGCGAGAAGACGATGTTGGACAGGATTGTCCCCGGTCCGGGCGCGCGCCCGCGCACCACCGCCGCGGCGGTTTCGTCGCAGCTGGTTTCGATGCCCAGAACGGTCCAATCGCGCAAACTTGCTCCACTTCCGCTCCCCCCTTGAAGGGGAGCCGAAAAATTCGCGGTTACGCGGATTTTTCGGTGGGGGGTGATTAGCACCCCTCCCCGAAAAATCCTTCGGATTTTTCGACCCTCCCTCAAGGGGAGGGTGGAGTCTCGGGCAAAATTCCTTAGGGTCCGCGTCGTCACGCAAAAGCAGAGAACCGGATGCTCCGCATCGGCACGCGCGGATCGAAACTCGCCCTCGTTCAGGCCAACATGGTGGCGGGACTGCTGCGCGGGAAGGGTGCGGTGTGCGAGATCGTGACGGTGAAAACGACCGGCGACCGCATCCAGGATCGTCCGCTCGCCGACGCCGGCGGCAAGGGCCTGTTCGTCAAGGAACTCGAGGACGCATTGCTGGACGAGCGGATCGACCTCGCCGTGCATTCGATGAAGGACGTGCCGGTCGATCTGCCTGCGGGATTCGCGATCACGGCGCTCCTGCCGCGCGAAGACCCGCGCGATGTGTTCGTTTCCCACAAGGCGCCCGCGCTGGTGGAGTTGCCAAGAGGTGCGCGCATCGGCACGAGTTCCGTGCGCCGCCATGCGCAGGTCGCGCGCGTTCGGCCGGATCTCGAGATCGTGCTCCTGCGCGGCAACGTCGATACGCGGCTCGCCAAGCTGGATGCCGGCGAGATCGACGGCATGCTGTTGGCGCTCGCGGGCCTGAAACGTCTTGGTCTCGAAAGCCGCGCGACACAGATGCTCGACGATTTCCTGCCGGCGCTCGCGCAAGGCGCCATCGGCATCGAGATCCGCGAGACCGATACCAATGCGCGCGAGATCGTGACCCAGCTCAACGACAAGAACACCGAGATCGCACTGACCTGCGAACGCGCGTTCCAGCAGGCGCTTGGCGGATCGTGCCGCTCGCCGATGGCGGGACTTGCGACAGTTACGAATGATGCGCTCGTCTTCCGTGGCGAGGTGCTCGCGCCCGATGGCAGCGATTTCGTCGAAACGGCAGCGCAGATCCCACTCACGGCGAGTGCGCGCGCAGAAGCTGAGCGCGCCGGGCGCGAAGCGGGTGAGCGTATCCGTCCGCGCGCGCAAGCCTGGCTCGATCTCTGACATGCGCGTGCTCATCACGCGGCCGGAGGAAGACGCGGCCCGCATCGCCGCCCTGCTGAAAGAACGCGGACACGTCTCCGTCATCGCGCCGCTGCTCGCGGTGCAGTTTCATGACGGCGCGGAGATTCCGCTCGCTGGCGTGCAGGCGGTGCTCGCGACCAGCGCCAATGGCGTGCGCGCGCTGGCAAGGCGAACGCCGCACCGCGATCTGCCGGTGTTCGCTGTCGGACCGCAGACGGAAGAAGAAGCGCGCGCGCTCGGCTTTCGCAATGTGCACAACGCGGGCGGCGACTCCAGAACGCTCGCCGCCGCGGCCGCGCAATGGGCTTCACCCGAAAAGGGTACATTGCTGCATGTCAAAGGCGTGGAAGCGGATGGCACCCTCGCTACGCTTCTCAAAGCGCAAGGCTTCGATGTGCAGACCAGTGTACTCTACGACGTCGCGGCCACGGATGCGTTGTCGGAAGATATCCGCGCGATGTTCACGTGCCACGAAATTGATGCGGCGTTGTTCTTCTCCGCGCGCAGCGCCAAGGTGTTCAGGGATTGCACGCAAGGGCTTGATCTGTCTCCCGTGACCGCCGTTTGCATCAGCGAATCGACGGCCGCGGCGCTTGCGCCGCTTTCCTTTCAAGAGATCCGTGTCGCATCCGCGCCTAATCAAAATGCGTTGCTCGCCTGTCTCGATTGAGTGCGCTGGTGTATAAGACCATCGTCAGATGGGAGGGGCTCACATGCGCGCATTTCTGATCGGTCTTCTTATCATCATCGCTCTCGTCGCGGGCGGGCTCTGGTACGCGAGCACGCCGGACATCCCGCGCGCCACACTGGAAGCCAAGTACGACGCGCCAGCGGCCGAGTTCGTCACCTTGCCGGACGGCACGCGTGCGCATTATCGCGGCCGCGGCGCGACCAATGCACCGGTACTCCTGCTCCTGCACGGTTCGAACTCGTCCTTCCTCACCTGGGAGCCGTGGTCGAAGAAGCTATCGGATTTGTACCACGTGATCGCCGTCGATCTGCCGGGGCATGGGCTCACCGGCGCGGTGCCGGGTGGCGACTACAGCGAGGCCGGCATGGCGAAATTCGTCGGCGAATTCGCGAACGCCCTGGACCTGAAAACCTTCGCGCTCGCCGGCAATTCGATGGGCGGCGGCGTGGCCGCATATTTCGCCGAGGAACATCCCGCCCAAGTGTCGAAACTCATCTTCATCGACGCCGGCGGCCTGCCGTTCAAGGCGGGCGAGGGCACGCCGCTTGCGTTCCGGCTCGCGCGTATCCCTGTTCTCAATCTCGTGCTGCTGCATGTCACGCCACGCGCGATCGTGACAGAAGGGCTCAACAAGGCGATCGTCCATAAGGCAATCATCAACGACGCGATGATCGACTGGTACTGGGATTTCGCGCGCATGGAAGGCACGCGGCGGGCGACGATGGAGCGCTTCCAGCTTCCTTTCGACACCTACGTCGCCAGCCACACCGCGGCGCTCAAAATGCCGACACTCATATTATGGGGCGAGCAGGATCGGCTGATCCCGGTTTCGGTCGCGCATGACTGGCATAAGGCTGTGCCGGGCTCGACCCTGATCGTCTATCCCGCGACCGGCCACATCCCGATGGAGGAAGTGGCGGACCAATCGGCGGCAGACGTGCGGAAGTTTTTGGGCGAACCCAAGTAACTGCCGCCTGCTGGGACGGAGGTCAGCGCGCCGCCAGCGCCTCTCCCACACGCGGGATCAATTCGTTCCAGTCGCCGAATTTCGTTGGGCTGAAGACTTTCGTCTTGCGGTACCAGGGATATTCGTCGGTGCCGAGCTGCGGCCAGGTACGGCCGGCGGTGAGGAACCAAACCTCCGCGCCCACGCTCGCAGCGGTGGCGGCAGCAGCCGTTGGTGCGGAAACGACAAGATCGAGCGCTGCCGATAGCGCGGCCGCGCCGTCGATATCGTTCTTGAGATCGAGGCCGTCAATCACCTTGATATCGACGCCGTGGCGCTCCATCGCGCGCGCAAGCTCTTCGGCGCAATCGCCGTATTGGAGATTGACGAATGTGACGCCCGGCGTTTTCAGGATCGGGCCCCAAGCATCCAGGGCGCTGTAATACTTCGCACGCTTGGCGCCCAGCATCATCGAACGCCAGCAGATGCCGATTTTCGGGCCCGGACCGAATCCGTCGAGAATCTGTTTGTATTCGGCGACGCGCTCGGCATCCGGCACCAGGAACGCCTCGCGCCGGAAATCGGAAAGCTGCTTGCGGAAGATGTGCAGCGGCGTGCCCATCGGCGCCCAGTAATCCGGCTCGCCCTTGGCAAGCGAGAATGGCACGAAGCGCAGCGATTTGTTGCCGTCCTTGTCGATCAGAGTGCGGTCGTCATAGGCGCCGACATCGGCTTTCGGGAACGAGCGCTGGAAGAGGGGGATCAACCTGTCGTCGACGGCGATGTCGAGCTGGCCGGTTTCGCCGACCGCTTCCTGCAGGTCGGGAAGGATGTTGGCGAACATGAATTCGTCGCCCAAGCCTTGCTCGGCCACGATCAGGATGCGCTTTCCGTCAAGCGGTTCGCCCTTCCAGAGGGGCGCCTTCAGCATGTGATGCACATAGGCGCGGAAGCGTTCGTCGTTGCGGATCTCGAATTCGCGGAAGCCTTCCTCGATCTTGCCCATTCCGATCAGGCAGATGCTGCGCGAATGCCGGCCCTCCATCTTCTCGGTGAATTCGACCGCGCGCGACAACGCCTCGTCATAGGCTTCCAGCGCGTGGTCGAGCATGCCCAGATGCGAGAACGCGTATCCGATATTGTGATAGAGCCGCGCGAAATTGGGATCGAGCTTGATGGCCTCCTGGTAGAAGACAAGGCTCTCTTCCGCACGGCCGTTCTCGGCAAGCACGGTCGCGAGCGCATTCCACAACACCGCCTCCTTCGGCATGCGATAAATCGCAGCGCGCAGAGTTTCGATCGCGGTATCGACGTCGCCCTGATCGCTCTGGATGGTGCCCAGATTGTTGTAGCCGAGCGGCGAGTCCGGACAGGCGCCGATATAGAGGTTGAACATCTTCGCCGCGCCGTCGGTGAGCTTCATGTTCCAGGCGGCGAGGCCGAGATTGATCAGAAGCTCCGGATCTTCCGGATCGAGTTCGAAAGCGCGCTCATAAGTAATGAGGGCTTTGTGCTGATGGCCCATGCGCTGCAGTGACATCGCGAGCACATGGAAAGCCTTGGGATTTTCGCCGTCTTCATTCGTCGCTTCGAACGAGAGCTGGGCCGCGCGTGCGACGTCGCCCTTCTGCCAGGCCCGGATCGCGCGCTTCAGAATAAGGTTAGAGCGCCGGCGCGATTCGAGCGCCTCCATGTCTTCGCTCAGCCTCTCGAGCTTTGCGATCGCGGCCATGCGCGCATCGATGCCGGCAAGCGAATTGAGGCCGGGTGCGGCCGCGAGCTGCGCCATGGGCGTGAAATCCCCTCGTATCCGAACACGATAAGACCCGCTTCATGCTTAATCCGGAGTGAATTTCTTTCTTTGAGATGCAAGGCTTTTGTTAACCGTCCTGGGCTTACGGTCGTCACGTTCGCGTCTCGCCGAAGGGGTTTTCATGCCGTTGAAACTGTCGCTCAAACCCGGCGAGAAATTCGTGCTCAACGGCGCGGTGCTCGCCAATGGCGACAAGCGCACAAGCCTGATTTTGCAGAACAAAGCCTGTGTGCTGCGCGAGAAGGACATCATGCAGCCGGGTGAGGCGTCGACGCCGGCCAGGCGCATCTACCTTCCCATCATGATGATGTATCTCGATGCCGACGGCTTCGAGGACTATTACAACGAATTCGCGCTGCGCATGACCGAGTTCATGGGCGCGGTGCAGACACGCGTGGTTCTGGCTTCATGCATCGAGATCCAGCGCGATGTCGTCAACGGGGCCTACTATAAGGCGCTGATGACGTGCCGCAAACTTTTCGAGTTCGAACAGGAACGGTTGGATTATGACCCTGCAGGCATACAAGAATACGCAGCGCATTACTGAAGAGCCGCGTACCACGGAATACCGGCTGTTCGGCCAGGTCACGGGCGCGCTGATCGACGTCCAGAAGGCTGGCCAGGACGGCGGCCCGCTGGTCGATGCGATCGACTGGAACAAGAAGCTGTGGCGCACCCTTGCGGCCGATTGCATGGACGATCGCAATCAGCTCCCGCAGGAGGTCCGCGCCAAGATCGTTTCGCTGTCGCTGTGGATCGCCAAATATTCGCGCAAGGTGACGCGCGAAGGCGCATCGCTGGATCCGCTGATCCAGGTAAACCGCACCATCATGCAGGGCCTGCGCGGCGCCGCTTAAGGGCGATTTCCTTTTGGTGAAAATCGAAGGCCGGCTTCTCGCGAAGCCGGCCTTTTTGTTCCGGCAGAAATGCCCACCGGCAAGTTCTGCCCATGGTTAGCCCCGGGTTAACGCCAGAATAATCAAACAAAATCAGCATATTACAGGATTAGCGAAGCGCTAATCGGCTGGCACGGTGGTTGCGAAACCCATCGCGGAGCTTTGTGCCCCGAAGGCGTGACGAGCGCCTCCGATGGACCAGAATGGAAATGGAGACCACGTCATGCTCAGCGTGAACACCAACACCGGCGCAATGGTTGCGCTGCAGTACCTCAACCAGACCGAAGCGCAGATGGAGAAGACCCAGAATGCCGTCAACACCGGCATGAAGGTCGCCTCCGCCAAGGATGATGGCGCAACGTTCGCGATGGCGCAGAACATGCGCGGCGATATCGCCGGCTACAGCGCGGTGACGGACAGCATCAATCGCGGCATGTCCGTGATCGATGTTGCGATGTCCGCCGGGCAGTCGATCTCCGATCTTCTCATCGAGATGAAGCAGAAGGCGCTCGCCGCTTCCGACACGTCGCTCGACACGACGAGCCGCCAGGCGATCAACGAGGATTTCACCGCCCTTCGCGATCAGATCGCGTCTATCGTCAAGAACGCGGTCTTCAACGGTTTCAATCTGGTAGACGGTTCGACGACCCAGGTGACCGCGCTGGCCTCTACCGACGGTTCGCGTCGCATCACCGCCAGTGCGGAAAACATGAGCCTCTCCGGCTCGATCGTGACCATGTCGACCGGCGCCTCGGTCTCGACGCAGGCGAGCGCCTCGGTGATGGTCGCCACCATCCAGGCCTCGCTCACCAATGTCGACTCGGCGTTGGCGAAGCTGTCCTCGGACTCCAAGAAGTTCTCGGTGCAGCTCGGCTTCACGTCGAAACTCTCCGACTCGCTGACAGCAGGGGTGGGCAATTTGGTCGACGCCAATATGGCCACCGAAAGCGCGCTGCTCCAGTCCCTGCAGGTCAAACAGCAGCTCGGCGTTCAGGCCCTGTCGATCGCCAACCAGGCGCCGCAGTACATCCTCTCGCTGTTCAAGTAGCAGCGATCTACGTTACGGCGGCGCCGGTAAACGGCGCCGCCGGTTTTGCCTAAAATAAAAGGCAAATTCTGCCGACCCGATCGGCAAATCCTGCCCTGTTAGGGTAAATTCTGCCGCGCAGATTTTTCCGGCAGTAAATTCTTCTCAGCGCGAATTTTCCGGGCTGCTTCGAAATCGAAGGTTAGCCAATCGTAAATCCGTTGCGGCACGGCGATTGCCAGAGCTGTGCACGGGGCAAAACGCTCCTTGAGCAAAACGCTCGTCACAACGGAGGCAAGAATGCTTAGCGTCAATACTAATACCGGCGCAATGGTTGCGCTGCAGTACCTCAACCAGACCCAGTCGAAGCTCAGCGCGACCCAGAGTGCCATCAACAGCGGCATGAAGGTCGCGAATGCGAAGGACGACGGCGCGGTCTTCGCGCAGGCGCAGAATATGCGCGGCGACGTCGCTGCCTATCAGTCCGTACAGGACAGCCTCAGCCGCGGCATGTCGACGGTTGATGTTGCCATGTCGGCCGGTCAGTCCATCTCCGACCTGCTCATCGAGATGAAGTCGAAGGCCCTTTCCGCCTCCGACACTTCGCTCGACACGGCGAGCCGTTCGGCCATGAACCAGGACTTCATCGCCCTGCGCGATCAGATCTCGACGATCGTCAGCAATGCCCAGTTCAACGGCTACAACCTGGTCGACGGTTCGACGACCCAGGTGACCGCGCTGGCCTCCACTGACGGTACGCGCCGCATCACGGTCGCTGCCGAGAACATGAGCCTGTCCGGCTCGATCGTCACGGTGTCGACGGGCGCGTCCATCTCGACGCAGGCCGGCGCTTCGACGATGGTGGCCGCCATCCAGGCGTCTCTGGTCAATGTCGACGCGGCTCTCGGCAAGCTGTCGTCTGGCTCGAAGAAGTTTTCGATCCAGGTCGATTTCTCGCAGAAGCTGTC
>Ga0105239_10000717_pt1 | contig 47009 bp, 27 predicted proteins | sample KBSC44metaG_FD_92761 | JGI IMG/M metagenome (GOLD analysis project Ga0105239, IMG submission 92761) | Corn rhizosphere microbial communities from Kellogg Biological Station, Michigan, USA - KBS C4-4 metaG | ecosystem: Host-associated > Plants > Roots > Rhizosphere > Soil | place: Michigan, USA...
AGGGCAGAGGCGGTAACGCCGGTGCCGCAGGAAAGGGTTTCATCTTCAACGCCCCGTTCGTAGGTGCGCACAATAATTTCGTCGTTATTTTTCTGTTCTACGAAGTTCACGTTTATGCCTTCTTTGGCGAAGGTATTGCTGTAGCGGATCTCTTTTCCTTTTTTGTAAACGTCGTAATTCCATACATCAGCCGTCATTTTGATGTAGTGGGGGGAGCCTGTATCGAGGATAAAATCGCTGTGATAATCTTTGATGCCGGTTACGTCTTTCATTTTGAGCGCAACAGTGCCATCCTCGTCAATTTCAGCCTCATGAGGGCCATCGGTTGCAATAAAGTGATATTTTTCTTTGCGGATCCCGATATTCCAGGCAAACTTAACCAAACAGCGGCCGCCATTGCCACACATGCTGCTTTCGCGGCCATCGGCATTGTAGTATTTCATTTCAAAGTCGAACCCATTGGCATTATTCAGCAGCATCAGGCCATCTGCTCCAATACCAAAGCGGCGACTGCAAAGGAAACGGACCTGCTCATTGGTCAGACCATTATACTTACCGTCCCGATTATCTAAAATAACAAAGTCATTTCCGGTGCCCTGGTATTTATGAAAAGTTAATTGCATATAATTAAATCCTGTTTCTGTATAATCAACGTCCGGCTCAAAAATAGCCATAAACTGCCAAACAAAAAGTTATAAACTACTTAGTATATCTAATGTTTTACTAATCAACTGCTCAATAGTTTTTTGCGAATCATTGGAGAATTGTTTCGATACCCGGTTGGCCACAATGGCGCTCAGGGAAAGGCAATGATGGCCCAATAATTTTCCCAATCCATAGATGCTGGAAGTTTCCATTTCAAAATTGGTAATACGATGGGGCCCGAAAGCGAACTGGGTTAACCGGTCGATCAGTTGCGGATTGCTCAGGCCCAGTCGCAATATTCTTCCCTGCGGGCCATAAAAACCCGGGCAGGTGACGGTAATACCGTGATGAAAGTTATTTACAAAATGTTTGATCAGGCCCGCGCTGCATCCACATATATAAGGTTGTGAAATACGATGATGTAGCTGGGTTTGGGTAACGAAAGACTGCAGCAGTTGCTTTTCTTCTTCATTTTCTTCGTACCGGTAAAAGTTCAGCAGGTTATCTATGCCCAGTCCGTGGGTGGAAGCTACAAAGCTATCCGTAGGAATATCTGCCTGCAGGGAGCCCGAAGTACCTACGCGGATAATATTCAGGGTGGTAAGCTGTGGTTTTATGGTACGGGTGGCAAAATCGATGTTAACGAGGGCGTCGAGTTCATTCAGTACGATATCGATATTGTCGGGCCCGATACCTGTAGACACTACGGTAAGCCGTTTTTTGCCCAGGTAACCGGTATGCGAAACGAATTCGCGGTGCTGGCATTGAAATTCAATACGGTCGAAGTGTTTGCTTACATGGGCCACCCTGTCGGGGTCGCCAACGGTAATAATGGTATCGGCCAGTTCTTCGGGCCGTACGTCGAGGTGGTATACTGCCCCCCGTTTATTGATAATCAATTCCGATTCCTGGATTTTTTGCATAAAAATGTATTGACACTGAATGCTCAAATATCCAACAAATATCCTACTTTTGCACACCTCGTTCGAAACGGTTCCGTGGCCGAGTGGCTAGGCAGAGGTCTGCAAAACCTTTTACAGCAGTTCGAATCTGCTCGGAACCTCAGGAAAAAGGATCGCTTAATCGCGGTCCTTTTTGTTTTTATATAACTTAACAGGATCGCTTTCATTTTCAGTCTTTTCAGCTTACGTAGGAAGAATGGCAAAGCGTCAAACAACTCTTACTAACACGATTTTTTATACTTATTAAATAGGATAGGCTGTAAGGCTTTTGGTTTCAGATAATACAAAAAAGCTTTGAACGGTAGTTATATTCGGTAACGTAGCCAGTTTATTTCTATAAAAATCATGGTAGGCATCCATGTCGCTGGTGGCGATCCGCAGAATAAAATCAAAAGTACCTGACATCTGAAAACATTCCATCACCTCGGGAAAGCGGGAAACTTCTTTTTCAAAGGTAGCAAGGGTTTGCGCAGCATGGTCATTTAACAGCACATGAGAAAAGGCGATAAGGCTTTTGTTGATCTTTTTGCGATCCAGCAACGCGACGATCTTCTTTATATATCCCTGCTCTTTCAATCTTCTTATGCGTTCATGTACCGTAGCAACGGATTTGTCCAATTCAAATGCGATCTCTTTATTGGTAAGAGAAGCATCTTTTTGAAGCAGGCGCAGGATCTGTAGGTCAATTGTGTCTAAATCGCTTGTTTGCATATTGAAAAAGAATCGGGAATTGCTGTTTAATTATCGGGTTGATCGAATAAAAGTAAGAAAAGAAGGTTGTTTACCATAAAATTTATGGAAGAATAGCAACACTATTGGAAATAAAAAGAAACTTCTTCAACTTTAGTCTCCATAAGCAAGTGCTGTTGCAAATGTGATTTCTGGAAACATTATTTATCCTTCCTGTTCTAAAAAAGCAATAATAAATAACCTGATCAGCAAATGAAGAGTCAGCCCATTTATTTAGATAACGCCGCTACTACACCATTGGATGATGAAGTGCTTACGGCCATGCTGCCTTTTATGAAGGAAACATTCGGCAATCCATCTTCTACCTATTCTGTTGGCAGAATGTCGCGGATGGGCGTTGAAGCAGCCCGCAAAAAAGTAGCGCAGTTATTGGGGGTAACACCAATGAGTATCTTTTTCACCAGCGGTGGTACTGAGAGTAATAATACCGCCATTTCGTCGGCAATTCGCGATCTGGGATGCACACATATCATTACATCACCTATCGAGCACCATGCAGTATTGCATACGGCTGAATATTACAGCCGCATCAACAGGGCTCCGCTTTCGCTGGTGGCTTTAACAAATGATGGCGAAGTGAATTATGAAGATTTGGAAAATCAATTGAAAGAACTTTCGTTTTCCGATCATAAGCCACTGGTTTCGCTCATGCATGCGAACAATGAAATCGGCGCCCTGTTAGATCTCGTGCGTGTTGGCCGGCTCTGTAAACAATACAACGCCATTTTTCATTCCGACTGTGTTCAAACTGTAGGGCATTATCCATTGAATCTATTGGAATCGGGCGTACATTTTATTTCCGCTGCCGGGCATAAATTTCATGGACCCAAAGGCATTGGTATTTTGTATGTTCACCCCGATCTGCAAATACAGCCTCTTATTTATGGCGGCGGACAGGAACGGAATGTAAGGGCAGGCACCGAAAATGTATACGGAATCGTGGGCTTTGCCAAAGCACTGGAATTAGCTATGAATGATTATGCGCAGGACAGCAAATACATTACTAACCTGAAAGTATACATGAAACAGGGGTTAATGAAAGCCATACCCGGTGTTAGCTTTAATAGTCCTGAAAATTCATTATATACCGTTTTGAGTGTGTGCTTTCCAAAATCACCAGATAGCGGGTCGTTGTTGCTGGAGCTTGACATGGCTGGTGTTTGCGTATCGGGCGGAAGCGCCTGTAGCAGTGGTGATGATAGTGCCTCTCATGTTATTAAGGCTTTAGGCAAAAGTGATAATTGCAACACAATCCGTTTTTCATTCAGTAAGTATAATACAATAGAGGAAATCGATAACGTCATTACAATTTTACAAGGAATATTGCAATTACACCTTGTTTAATAATAGTTTTCTCATGTGACACTTGGTTGGGTCACTAACGGGGGTTGTTTCTACTTACCCCCTTTTTTCTTATATATCCCGATTGAGAATAGTCCTCCTTTACGCCAGATCCGGTTTCTGGCGCTTGCGCAGGTACAGGTTGGAAAAAGAAGGAGTGGAGTTATTTATTGCTTGTTGATAAAGGGGCTTCTGCGGCGGGCAATGAATATTTTTCAGCCAGCTTATTATACATCTTTATATACTTATTGTTTCGTTTGGCTCCTGTGCTGGCAAAAAGCCCGCTGAAAAGGGTCTTGACCCAATAATTAAATATAAATTTTTCACGGTCCCTTACAAAGAATAAACTGGCTTGTTTATTATTGTTTGACTTAATTAAAATACTATTAGCAATAAACGTTTCAAAACCAAGAAAAACATTTTTCTTTAGCACATCTTTTTTGTTTAAGATCCTTACCCGCAGGTTATGGTAATAAAAATTCATTTCGCCAAATGTTGCATATTTATTTCCTGTTATCGTTGCATACAGCGTGTCTGCATATCCCCTGGTAACTTCAACAGCTGTAAGCGGATTAGTGACTTCTGTTAACGATGGCAGATACATAGGTGAAATGCTGTAATTCATTCTGAAGCCTGAAAGCGGGTCATTATATGATTCTGCATACCTGAATTTGCGGATATTATAATCGAGTACTCTGCCCGTTATGTTTATTATCAGGCTATCCTTGTCTTCGGGCCGGTTGGTTACGTTTTTAAACAAAGCATCTATACCTTTTAAGGGTACTATGCCTTCTCTTTTAGTAACCTGAGAAATTTCGTGTACATTAATGAATGCGCCTGATATGTGCACAGTGTCAATCTGCACCGGGGTTTTTATACCAGCTATCAGCTTTGTTGGCATCAACTTTTCAATGCCATGCTGAAAAGCAATATTTTTATCACGGTAACTTGAAATACGCGGATTTTGAAGATAAACAGACCGCACCATCAAAGAAGTGTCCTCCAGAAAAGCCCGGGTATCTATATTTTTTAAAACCACCCTGTCGCAGTTAAAAGTCAGGTAATCTTTTTGCCATGGCGACGTTTTTAAAAAGGATTTCAGTGTTGCTTTAGGCTTAATTTCGATACCTTTTAATTCAATACCTTCTTCATTTACTGAACCGCTTATGTTTGAAATCGAAGCTGAAATGGCGTCGTTAGCATAAAAAAAACGCCCTCCTGTTAAACTCATCCGGTCAATAATATTTTCCAAAGAATAATTCTTTTCTCTGGCAGACATGTGCAATGAAAAGTCTTTCACCCGGCCCGAACAATCAGCGATTTCAAAAAAACCGTCCTGTATTGGTTTCCTGAGCTGCAACGACTTCCATTGTGCATTTAAAAATCCGGTTAACATGGGAGCAGGCTTATCCATTCCGCTTAATGATCCCTTGCTTACAAGTAGCTCCAGTTTATTCAAAAAAACAGGAACATTTTCTGTTTTCATCCGCAGGGAATCGAAATCAAGTTTCACTTTATCAAAAAATAAAGCACTGGCATTCTTATCTCCGGTACTTACTGATTCTGCGCTTATATTAAAACCTCCTGTTATACTAAAGGGTTTCCTGGCAGATTCGTATCTGAAAAACCCATCTGTGATTTCCAGCTTTTGTATGCTAAAAGGTACTACACTACGGCTGCCGGAGCTGCTATAATTCAGCTTAAACTTTATTATGGGGATTTTTACAAGATTTTTCAAATCACTGTAAGTCACATCCGCAGCATTTGATTCGCGTTTGTCTGATGCAATTATTTGTCTGATCGTTACCTGTGAACTGTCTTTGCTTAAGGATATGTCTTTAAATACACCGTTCAGGCCGGTCCACGACACCTCGTTATGCGCCACAGATAAACCTGCTGCCGAAATATTGTTAGCCTTTGCCTTAAACCGGAGTTGATTTTTGTTGACCTCAATATCTGAATTTCCGATATTCAGTTTTTTTATATTGATATAAGGCATTATAACTTTTTGGGACGGCGCTACGGTCTTGTCATATTGAGGGGAAGAGGATGTAACGTACAACTGACCAATATTCATTGAATCAATATCTATTCTTTTGTCTTTTACAAAATGTTCCCACGAGAAGTTTTCCCAGCTTATGTTTTCTCCCTGCAGGGTGTTGCCCGATGGAAGATCAATGCTTGCTGTTTTCAATATACCTCTCTGTTTGTTCCCATTGGCGAAGAAATTTTCCAATACTATTCTTGTGCCATTATTATTCAGCACTATGCTGCCTATGTTTATTCCATTTATGGATTCTTTTGTAGCAAGTAGTGAAGAACTTCCAAGAAAAGCATCGAGGTTTATTTCTGCATTAACATCTTTTATAGATAAGCCGGCCTTTTCAGGTAGTGGCGCATGATATTCAAATGCTCCATTTTTTACTGTTAACCAGTGAACGTCTATAACCTGGTCAATATCATTCAAAGTTTCATAAAATTTATCAACGGGGATACCTGGTTCCATCCCTTTCTTTCTTGTTGTCCGTGCATCAAAACGAACCTGTGGCTGCTCTATTACAGCAGATTGGGCTTTTAAATTTTTTTCCACCAAACCTTGCAGGTTAAAATCAACGAGAGTAAACTTTGGAAGTTTTATCCATGATAACTCGCCTCCTTTTTTGTGGAAGGGTTTCAGAACAGCATCGCTGCAAATCAGGTTCCTGCCTTCCAGTCCAAATTTTTTTATCATAAGAACGTAAAGGCTGTCGCGGCTTGCAAAGCTTACTCCATCCAGGTGAAGATCAATGCTGCCTGTTTGTATTTGCGGAGAACGGTCGTGATTTATATCCAGATAGTTTATACTTAAATTTGTTTTCCTGCTTGTATAAGACCGGCCACCTGAAGTATTTGATTGGATCCGTCCGTTCTCAATATGAATAAATCGCACCTTGATATTACCCAATAACTGATGCACGGATTCATTTAACCTGCTGGTAGTATCCTTGTCTGATCGATCGGAAGGAAACGTGAATGACAGAACGGGCGATTTAAAATAAAGCGAATCAATATTTAATTCATCTTTTTCAAATACTGAAGAAAGTCCATTGGCTTTTAAAATTAATTGATCTGCAAAAAGGGAAGCAGCTGCTTTTGTATTTGTCGCAGCTTTTGTGAGGTAACATGAATCCACCTTTAAAAGCTGATCTTTACCTGAAAAGGTTAATTTTTTAAAACTTATTGAGTGTCCCGATGCAAACGTCCATCGTTGCCGGGGCATATAAAGAACAACATCATCTGAGTAACGAAGTTTAACCTGCTCTTTTGTCTTTTGACCGAAATTCTCAATACGGAAATATATATTTTTGATCGAAGGTGAGGCTTCTTCGTCTTTTTTGTTACTAATACCAATATTTCCGTGGTTTATTTCCATTACGTGCACCTTAAAAGTTTCGCTGATGTGTTTTAAGGAAGAAAAGATATCCTGTATTTGTCTCCATGCGGTATTGTCTTTTTCTTCCTTCGGGCGAAATATTGTAAAATAAGGCTGGTTTATACGGAAGCTGTCAACGTATAGTTTATGATGGAACAGAAGTTGTTTCCATGAGGCGAGAGATAAATAAAGATCGGCAATTTTGAGTTGGTAATTAGGTTTAGTGCCGGCGTTCCCGGATGGCTTAAGGCGGATTCCTTTTACCATTACTCTGCCTTTTAATAGGTTAAGAGACGTTTTCGAAATATCCAGCTGATATGCGCCCTGAGTCTCCTGCCGCACATACTCTTTCAGTACAGTGTTGATACGATATTTAATGGTAAAAATCACGTAAAGAAAGGCCACTGTTACAATGACAAGCGAAACGATTGAGATTCGTTTGAGAACTTTCTTTGGTGAATGGATTTTCATTTACCAATCAAAGTTAGCTATTGTGACCTTTGTCACATTTTTTTCTTGCCTTTTATCACCCGCAAGTCGGCGTTTGGCGGATCAAACGATTCTATTTTTTATTGAACACCAGATAATCACCCAACTTCCACGTTATACCGTCTTTACTGGTTTCGTAGGTCATTTTAAATGATTTATCAGATAGCTTTTCATAGATAAAATGCTGGAATAGCAACCCCACCTTGGGATATACCTCGCTTATTGTAAGAATAAGTTTATTGTCTTTCCATCCATCACTCAAAAACTTTCTGTGACCATTGAAATTATCAAACGTATACGCCATAAACTGCCCGTTCACCGGATCAACACCCCAAAAAGATATGGCTTTATATTTATTAGGTAATTTGTCGGTATGTTCACATGTTAACCAACAGCTATCTAACATTAATTTAAATGTTAAATCAGCAGCTATTTTATTGCCATTAGCAAACTCACCTTCGCCACTCCAGTTGCCCGAAAAGAAACCTACCATTTCATTATCAAGCTTGTAATGTTGTTGGGCAAATAAACAGATTGAACCAAATAGTAGTATAAATACTGTGATCACCCCTTTTTTCATGTGCTGATGCGTATTTTTAAAATTCAGACCGCAAGGTTACGGCTTATTTTAAAAATCAGCATACAATTATTTCCAGCCTATTGCCTCCCTAATGGGTTTATTCCGTTCTCAAACTCTTCACAGGATTTGCCAGTGCTGCTTTTATTGCCTGAAAACTTACCGTTGCCAATGCAACCACAATTGCTGCAATACCCGCAATCGCAAACACCCACCAGCTGATACTTATCCTGTATGCAAAGTTTTCCAGCCACTTATTCATGGCCCACCATGCAACCGGAAATGCAATAAGAGAAGCTATCAACACAAGCTTTAGAAAATCTTTTGAAAGCATTTGGGTCACCTGCGATACACTTGCACCCAGCACTTTGCGGATACCGATTTCTTTCGTTCGCTGTTCTGCTGTATATGTTACAAGGCCAAACAGTCCCAAACACGCAACAAATATGATCAGCACTGAAAAAATGTTTAAGATCGTCCCTGTTTTTTGTTCGGTTGAATATGTTTTATCAAAAAGGTCATCCATAAAACTATAAGTAAACGGTTCACCTGTATTATACCCATCCCACGTTTTTTTCATGGTGGCAAGAAGGCCCGAAACATCAGTCGTTTTTATTTTGAATATCAATCCGCCTTCCGGATGTAAATTCATCAGCAGGGGAGAAATGGCCTCATGCAATGATTTAAAGTTGAAATCTTTTACTACGCCGATTACGTGATAAGGAACGTTTGTGCCCCTGTCGCTATTTTGCCGGATGATTGTTTTTCCAATTGCGTTCATATCATTCCAGCCAAATGCCCTTACTGCACTCTCATTAATCACGAGAGCAAAAGAGTCTGTGGCAAAATCTTTCAAAAAATTTCTTCCGGATGCCATTCGTATGCCCATTGTTGGAATGTACTCTTCATCCACATGGTATTCTACCGCGTTCAATAAATGACCTTCATCACCCTGAGGATAAGCCAGCGCGTTGTTGTAGTTCGTGGGTCCTGCCGGTTTATACCACGAAACAGTTGCGTTTACAATACGCGGATCTTTCAGCATAGCCTGTTTATATATCGCTTCATTTTTCCCCAGTGCATATGAATTAGGAATCGTTAATACCTGTTCTTTACTATACCCAAGGTTTTTGTTTTCTATGTACTTCATTTGCCGGTAAACTACAATAGTGCTGATGATCAGACCAACGGAAATAAAAAACTGAAATACAACAAGACTGCTGCGGAGCCCGAAACTTTTACCCGCTGTAGTTAATTTCCCTTTTAGCACAGCAATTGGTTTAAATGAGGAGAGATAAAACGCGGGATAAGCTCCTGCAATTACACCTACAAGTAAACCCATGCCAATAAACGCAATCACCAGCTTTAGCGTAAAGCTTAAATGTTTGCCCGATATTTCGCTGAATACAGGCAATTCAAATTTTATCAATACAAATGCGATAGCCAGTGCAAAAAGTGTTATCAATACCGATTCAAACAAAAATTGCCTGATGAGCTGAAACCGGTCAGACCCCGCAACCTTTCTTACGCCTACTTCTTTTGCACGTTTGGAAGCGCCTGCCGTAGAAAGATTAATAAAATTTATGCATGCAATCACCAGCATGAACAAAGCGATAACGCCAAAGATGTACACATAAGCGGCATTGCCGCCAGGCTCCATTTCAATGCTTGTATTCGAATACAGATGAATGGAAGTAAGTGGCTGTAATGCAAATCCTAACGTGTTGCCTTTGGTTCTGAATTGTTCAAGACTTAAACCCATTTCCTGTTGTATCTGGGGCCCCATATACTTTGCAACCATTTGAGGGAACTTTGCCTCCATTTTTTTGTAATCTGTTCCCGGCTTAAGTAAAAGATAGGTATAATAGCTACTTCCCAGCCATGTGTTTGAAGTAGCGCCTTCCCATCCCGTCATGGAACCAAACATATCAAAATGAAAATGTGAATTGGATGGAATGTTTTCAATTATACCTGTTACAGAATATGCTTCCGTGTTATTATCAATGTTAAAGCCAAGCGTTTTACCGATTGCGTTTTCATTGCCAAAATATTTTTTGGCGGTTTCTTTTGTTATCACAACCGTGTGTGGTTGCATTAATGCTGTTTTAGCATCACCCTCAATCATAGGAAGGGTAAATATGCTGAAGAAGTTGGGGTCTACGAATGCAAACCGGTCGTTTTTAAATGTCTTGTCTTCATAAGTAATTTTTGCTGTCCCATATGCTCTGATTCTTGTAGCATCTTCCACTTCAGGAAAATCCTTTTTCATGGTTTGCGCTACAGGCGGCATCACAACGCTTTCATTTATTTTGCCACCATTAATATTCGCCTGGAAAACCACACGAGCAATCCTGCTGGCATTTTTATTGAACTTATCATAACTTAACTCGTCCTGCACATATAGCATGATCACAAAGCATACTGCAATGCCAATAGACAACCCAAGTATATTTATAAAAGAGAATAATTTGTTTTTCCTGATGTTTCTCCAGGCCGTTTTGAAATAACTTTTGAACATGGGAGGACTTTTTTAATTGCTGATGAAATGGCTGGTTGGAACAAATGTGGGTGTCAACCTGTATGCCAATTCTGAAACCCTTTATCGGTAAAGGGTTTAGCAATAGCGGTCGCCGGAAAGTGTGCGAAAACGAACGGTTTTTGTCCGCAGGCGCACAGATTTCCGGGCAGATACAATGCCAGAGCTGCGCAAGCCTTGTCTTCAAAACTCACCTCACTACAGTTCTTCCCCGTACTGATTATCTATAAAATGGTCGGAAATGTATAACCCAGGGCTTTTTTCGTGCGCTTATTACCGCCTTCACTTTTATATAGTATTCACCGACTGATGTTGTTGCCGGTATTTGTTCGGGGTAATCCCTGTTATCTTTTTAAAGATCCGGGAAAAATAGGGGAGATTCTCAAATCCTGTTTCAGTCGCTATGTCCGCATACGGCATATTCGTAGTCGCTATCAGGTACTGGGCCCTTTCAATTCTTTTTTCATGAATATAATGCAGGGGCCGTTCACCCGTATACTGTAAAAATTGCCTCGAAAAATAATCCTGGTTTTGATTTACCCTTTTTGCCAGGCTCGCAATCGTTATTGTTTCCTTCAGATTAAGTTGAATATAGCTGATCGAATCCAGTACTTTTGAAGGAATAGTATGAGGGGGAGTTGAGGGGCTGCTATCGGTGCTTAAAAACCGCGACACCAACTGCAGCAGAATACCCTGGGTTTCCATATATGCCGCATCACTTTGCAGGTTGTTCAGTTGCTGATACTCGCGGTAATAAACGTTCTTTTCATATACTTTCGGATTGTCTGAACGGTTAATGCCCCTGCCGGGATTTATTTCAAGTATCCTTTTAATATTTTCAATATCGTGGCTCGTTGCCGCCACCTTCAGCAGCGAACGTTTATTATGGAACAGAGATATACCATCGGGCGACTCTTCGAAAAACTGAATAAAGTACTGACTTAAAAAAGAAGGACACCGCAGATTGCACAAAGTAAAGCTCGGAATCAGATAAATATAACCCGGTTCCAGTTTTAGCTTCTGCTGTTCACTGTAAATAACACCTTCTCCTTCGTCAATATAATACAAACGGTAATAAGGGCTGATTACATGTTTATAATTCCATTTCATATCAAGATGAACATGGTCTACATGCAGCAATGAAAGCGAATGTTTCAGCAATCTTATCTTCATTCATGGAGGTTGGCCGCTCAATGTACAAAAAAGGTCGGATTTGTATAAAATAAAGTCTTATTCATCCTTCTGTAAAAAAGGTGACATCATTAATTTTGGTAGCTTCAATAAAAAACCACACTTCTAACGATGAAACGCAGAACATTGATCAAAGGAATGGCCGCCACCTTGCCATCGCTATGGTTATCACGGGCCCTTGGTAATAATTTCTTTGAGCAGCTTTATTTCCGTGAACCAATTGCACAGGGACCATTCAAACCCACCTGGGAGTCTTTACAGACTTATAAAACACCCGAGTGGTTTCGTGACGCCAAGTTTGGAATGTGGGCACACTGGGGGCCACAATGCCAGCCCGAAGCCGGCGACTGGTATGCAAGAGGCATGTACCAGGAGGGATCATGGCAATATAAATTCCATCTTCAAAAATATGGGCATCCCTCAAAATTCGGATTTAAAGATGTCATCAATGTATGGAAAGCCGAGAATTGGAACCCTGAAGAATTGGTCAGTTTGTATAAAAGCGCAGGCGCAAAATATTTTATGGCGCTTGCCAATCACCACGACAATTTCGATTTGTACAATAGCAGCTACCAGCAGCATTGGAACGCTGTTAAGATCGGCCCTAAAAAAGATTTGATTGGCGGTTGGGCAAAAGCAGCAAAAAATAACGGACTTCCCTTTGGCGTGAGTGTTCATGCAAGCCACGCATGGCGTTGGTACGAAGTCGCGCAACGTGCCGATAAAACCGGTCAGTATGCCGGCATTCCTTATGACGGAAAACTCACAAAAGCAGATGGAAAAGGAAAGTGGTGGGATGGATTAGATCCTCAGGAGTTGTATGCACAAAATCATCCTTTAAGCCAGAAAAGTCTCGATGATAATTCGATCAACGAACAGTGGGGGTGGGGTAATGGTGCATTTCCTCCAGACAAAGCATACATCGAAAAGTTTTACAACCGCACCATTGAACTCATCAACAAATACAACCCCGATGTCGTTTATTTCGATGACAGTCAACTCCCCTTATGGCCGGTTAGCGATGCAGGCCTTCGCATTGCTGCCCATCTTTATAATAAAAGCATCAAAGAACATGGAGAACTTCGTGCAGTGCTCAATGGAAAAATATTAAATGAAGATCAGCGCAAAGCTATGGTATGGGATATAGAGCGCGGCCAGGCAAACGACATTAAACCACTGCCCTGGCAAACTGATACCTGCATTGGAGGATGGCATTACGATCGTGGATTGTACGATCGAAATGGTTACAAAACCGCAAAGACAGTTATTCAAAGCTTGGTCGATATAGTAAGCAAGAATGGCAATTTAATGTTGAACATACCTGTTCGCGGTGATGGTACCATCGATGAAAAAGAAAGAAAAGTAGTGGAGGGAATCGGCACATGGATGAAAGCAAACAGCGAAAGCATTTATAGTACAAGACCCTGGAAAATATATGGCGAAGGGCCTGCACAGGAGGCAAAATTGACTGAAGGAGGCTTTAATGAAGGGCAGGGAAAGCCATTTACACATGAAGACATTCGCTTTGCTGTAAAGGGTGATGTGCTTTACGCCACTGCATTCGGCTGGCCCGACAATGGCAAACTTATTATAAAAAGCCTGGCAAGCAACAGCGCTCATTTTCCCAAAGAAATTCAAAAAATAGAGTGGCTGCCCACAAAACAATCACTAACCTTCCAAAGGACCGCGGATGGATTAGTGGTCACACTGCCTGAAAAAACTTCAGATGACCTGAACTATGCAAATGCGATAAAGATACTTTCATAATATTGAAGATCAGTTAGCTATTCATATAAACAAAACGGGTGTCTTAGAAGTAAGTAAGACACCCGTTTTGTTTATAAACCACTCCTGATATTATTTGAACAGGTTCGGATTGTTTTGTTCTTCCGTTTGTGGAATCGCAAAAATATAGTAGGGGCTGTTCGCAACAAAGGGAGTACCGTCAGCAAACTTCAATGCCGTATGATATTTGGCCGGTACCTGTTTCGTAGTACCACCCGGCGTAGTGATGGTAACCAACCGGTCATTCCCGCTTGCATCTACATAAGGCTTGCGTACAACCGGCAATTGATTGCGGATGATATCTGCCAGTGCAAAACCTTCACCCCACAGCTCTTTGCGACGCTCAAGAAGAATAGCGTCTATAAGTTGTTCTTTAGTGGCGCCTGCCGCATTGAAAGTGTTCGCGCCACGGGCACTACGTAAGGCGTTAAGTGCTGCAGCGCCTTCCGTGATATTGTTTTCACGCGCATATCCTTCTGCTTTGATAAGATATGCTTCCGCGCTTCTCATCAATACAAGGTCACCGGTTTGGTCCGGACGGAACTTGAACTTTTTATATTGCAGATATCCTTCCAGGCCGGGATTGCCATCCCAGGAAAACAAGGTTTTGCGAATGTCACCATTATCAAAAAGATCACCAAAGAATGGATCAGCCATGAAGCTATAATAATAAGACAAAGAAGATGACACATCGAGAAAGTGAAAACTGTAGCTTCCATCACTCTGACTCGGTGTTTCCGGGTGTCCCCAGATCCACTCTGAATTGTTTACATCATTAAATCCCTTGGTATAATCAGCAGGCGGCATTAACGGATAATTTGTCAATGCCTCATTTGCTGCTTCTGCGGCGGGAATCCATCTTCCTGTATTCAAATAAGCCCGCGCAAGCAGTCCGTTTACTACATCTTTATCGATTTTGTACTTAGCCGTACGTTGATAGCCATCCAGCAGCCCTTTCGCCTCCAGCAGATCAGAGATGATCAGGGTATAGATGTCTTTCAGAGTTGCTTTCGGATTGCCTTGTGTTGTGTCTGTAGTAGGTGTAGTATAGATTGGTGCTGTTTTCGCAAGTGAATCTTTTAAGTACGAAAACTGATAAAACGATGTAATGGTAAGATAGATATGCGCGCGCAATGCCAATGCCTGGCCCTTCAATACCTTCTTGTCTGTGGCATCACCCGTCACTTTGTCTACATTCGCAATAATGATATTGTTGCTGTTGATGATTTTGTACAACTGGTTCCAGATGGCGTTGTTGCGGCTTTGGGTTTTATCAACCATTTGAGTGAACCGGTAAACAGGCGCATAGCTGTATTTGGTAGTGATCAGCGCCACATCATCACCCATTGCATCGCTTACAAGCGAGATCGTTTTAAAGCCGGGGTTGCCATAGATGTCAGCATAAAAATCATCCATCATCGCTCTCCACGTTCCTTCATACACGGCGTTTAAATTGGAAACGGACTTTAATACAATTTCTTCAGGAACCGCATCCGAAGGAGACGTGTTTAATTGTTTATTGCAGGCAGATAAACCGGTTACCAGTACTGCAATAAATATATATGGTTTAAATATTTTCATACATCAAATAATTTAAAGTGAACATTATAAGCCTACCTGTAATCCCACCGATATGGTTTTCATTTGCGGGTACTGATAGTAGGTGGTGCCGTCGATTGACTGCTCAGGGTCCATGCCTTTGTGACCATAAAAGGTCAACATGTTTTCCGCCAGTCCGTATACTTTCGCCGATTTGAATCCGATCCTTGTTAACAGTTTTCCCGGAACATTATAACCCAGGGAGATCTGTTTAAGCCGTGCATACGTAGCCTTGTACAGAAACCGGGTCGAGGTGGATGTCCATCCCAAATCGTCTGTAGTTAAACGAGGCACATTCGTATTCGTATGGTCCGGCGTCCAGCGGTTCAGCAATTCTGTTGACCAGTTGCGACCCGGCGCTGTGCCGCCCGTAAGCAGAGAAATGTAATCTGCGTCCAGCACTTTACCGCCAATGCTATATGCCAGTACAAACGATAATTCCACTTGTTTATAATTAAGCGAGTTGGTAACACCGCCCGTTACATCAGGTAGGGAAGAACCTGCATAATACTGCGTGGCCTGTGCATAGGTGGGAGTTGTTTCCTTTTTGCCATCCGGTGTAGTTCTGTACCACAAAGGGTTTCCCGTAGCCGGGTCTACGCCGGCCCACTCGCGCAGAAAGAAATCATACACAGACTTGCCTGCCATTAATTTTTTGGTGCCACTGATAATTTCTTTTTGTGGAAGGGAAGTGATCTCATTTTTGTTGTGTGCAATGTTGATTCCTACCGTCCATCTCCAGTCGCGGGTGCTCACAGGCACCACATTCAGTTCCAGTTCCACACCTGTATTGCGAAGCTCACCAATATTTGCATTTACGGCAGTGAAACCGGTAGAACCGGCCAGTGGTTTGGAGTAAAGAAGGTCTTTGCTCGTTCTTCTGTAATAGTTAAAAGTCCCGTAAATACGGTTTTTCAGTATGCCAAAGTCAACGCCTGTGTTGAAGTTCAGGTTGCTTTCCCATTTCAAACCAGGTGTTGGTAACCTTGAAGGAACTACGCCGCCATTACCCAGATTGTTCTCTATGCTATAAAGAGCCAGATAGGCATAATAACCCGGGAGATTATCGTTGCCTGAGGCGCCATAGCTCGCTTTTATAGTCAACGCGTTTAACCAGTTCACCGATTTCAGGAAGCCTTCTTCCGAAATACGCCACGAGGCGCCGGTAGACCAGAACGTGCCCCACCGGGAATCAGGTGAAAAGCGCGAAGAGCCGTCTCTGCGCACTGATGCCGTGAAGAAGTATTTACCAAGGTAATTGTATTGTCCCTGTCCGAAAAAGCTCAGTTTGGTGTAATTGTCAGAAGTACCGGTAAAGTCCATTAGTAACGATGCTGCTACCGGTTCATACAGATAGGGCAGTGCAAAGTTCTGCCTGTTCCCACTTAATCCGCTTGAGTTAAGATAATAATATTCATGTCCGGCCAACAGGTTAATATGATGTTCTGATGCGATGTCCACATCATACGTGGCGATGTTGTTCCAGGTATAAGCAAGAAAACGGTTGCTGCTCTTATTCACCGTACCGCCGATCGCCGCGTCTTCACCAACAAGCGGATTGGTGTAAAAGAGAGAATTGGTGTTCGTATAATCGAGGTTGAAACTCGTTTTTATTTTCAATGCTTTCGTAATTGCTGCTTCCAGGAACGTACGTGTAGAAACATTTTCATTCGTATTTCTTGATTTGTTCAGTGGTAAAGAACCCATGAGGTTATATCGTGGCAATGCGGCGTTCGGTCTGTAGGCGCCGTAGTCGTATTGTCGCTGACCGTTGTCATCCAGTTTGTAACTGCCATCGGGGTTCCGCTGATAAATAGGATAAAAACCCGGGATCGTGCGACCGAACAATACTACGTTCTCTTGTTTTGAGTCCGACGAAGTAGGGTAGTCCTGTGAAGTGCTCGCGCCGCTCAGGTTAAGGCCAACCCGTAACCAGGGTTTTGCCTGAAGGGTTAGGTTGCTTCTGAAATTATATCTTTTAAAACCCGAAGCAAGATAAGCGCCTTGATTGTCTGTATATCCGCCGCCAATATAGTAGGTCGATTTTTCACCACCTCCTGAAAAGCTCAGTTGTGCCTGTTGGTATCGGGCTTTCTGAAGCATGCCATCTTCCCAGTCATCATTCCATAGCGGTTGTGCGCCCGGAACGATTTTACCGTCGTTTCCAACCGGTTGGGGGAAGGCAGGCCCATAAGGATTAATGCCCAGGCTCGATACTATCTGACTACTTGCAGTTGCTGCCGCCTGAGTAGCGGTTTGTCCATTAGTCAGTGCTTTGTTACGAAGGGCTTCCCAATACAGCTCAAAATACTGGTTGGTGCCCAGCTTGTCATAATCTTTCACCGCACGACTGCTCCATCCATGATTGTAAGTCGCGCTAATAATTGCTTCCGCTCCTTTCTTCCCTTGTTTCGTTGTAATGATAATAACACCATTGGCGGCCCGTGAACCATATAGATTCGCAGCCGTAGCATCTTTCAAAATGTTGATGGTAGCAATATCTGCAGGATCAAGTGCATTGATATCACCATCATAAGGTGCACCGTCAACTACGAACAAAGGAGCGCTTGATGCATTGATGCTTCCTACGCCACGAATGCGAATAGTCGAACTGTTACCCGGTTGTCCATTAGCGGAAGTCGTTTGAATACCCGGAGCCAGCCCCTGCAGCGAGTTGGTGATATTGGGCGTGAGCCGGTTGTTCACTTTATCGGAAGATATAGTAGTTACGGCTCCCGGATAGCCCGATCGCTTCACTGTAGTATACGCTACAGTAACCACTTCTTCCAACGTCGTATCTGACGTTTTCAAAAGGATCGTAATGTCTGTTTCACCAGCTTTCACCGCCACTTCCAGGGGGGCTCTTCCTACAAATGAAACCGTCAGTAAAGCTTTCTCCTCTGTTAATTCCAGTTCAAATTGCCCCTGGGAGTTCGTAACAGTTGGGTGTTTTGATTTGTTCACTACGACCGTAGCGCCTTCAAGCGGCTGTTTATTTTCCGCCGCCAGCACTACACCGCGAATTTGTTTTGTTTGAGCAAAAAGCCCGCTGCTGAATAGCAGGATCAGCGCGAGCAAGCCATGTTTTTGTAGCATACGCATATTAGATTGGTGTATAGAATAAGAATCCGCTGCCATCATGATATGATGGCGTGCAAAGTTAAAACCTACAAAAGCAGTGGACTATATTATTATGACGCAGATATTTAAGTGGTAAATTGCAGGGATGATTGATTGGGACTTGACAGGTTGATTTTTTAATCACACTGCCATTTAACCGTTGCGTAATTAAAAGAGAAAAGCGATACAAAACCGTTCATATAAATTTTCATCCTGCATATCGTTTTTTTTATCATTTTCGAGCTTCAATTAATATGGGCGATACACTTTTAAATGCCCATACTTGTTCCAACTTCTCCAGGCTGATTTTATTGTTATTATCCCACATTAAACAATAATAAAAAAACTATGTGCTTATTAAAAAAAGCAGTTGCCTTTCTATGCGTATATGTTTTGACAACAAATTGTTTTGCTCAAAACACTACGTATCTGCCTCCGAAGATTTCCGCTGCCGCATTGAAAACAGATTTCCTCTTGCTTCGTGATACCTTACAAAAAATTCACCCGGGTATCTACAGGTATAACAGCAGCGCATTTATCAGCCATATCTTCGACAGTTGCTACAACTCCATACACGACAGTATGACCGTACCGCAATTTTTTATGCTTACCAATTTTGCCATTGCCGCTATGGAGGATGGGCATAGCAACAGCAGAATGCCGCAACAAGTCATGAAAGATTATATAAGCAATACAAAAATTTTTCCGGCTTTTGTCATGCTCATACATAACCGTGCCTTTATCTATTGCTGTCATCAAAATAGCTCGCTTGCCGGGGCAGAGCTGATATCCATCAACAACCGTACTGTACAACAAATCGTACAACGCTTATTTAGTTATATACCATCAGACGCAGACCTTCAATCCCGCAAAAATTGGGAATCCAACGAAATTTTTCCTTTTTTTAATGCGCTGTTATACCCGGCAGTTGATAGCTTCAACATTACCTACAAAAATGAAAATGGAGAGCTTAAAAAAGCCGTGTTGCTCCCCGACCTGGTTAAAAATGTAAAATGTCCGCCGCCTTTTAAACGTCCGCAGAAATACCTGCAATTAACCTATACGCCGGATAATATTGCAGTACTTACCATTAAAACCTTCCTGGACGATTTTTTACGGCCAACAGGTGAAAATTTCAACCACTTTTTAGACTCGGCCTTTACAGACATCCGCAATAAAAATGTTACAAAATTGCTGATCGATATACGCGGTAATCAGGGAGGCAACGACGGTAATGGAGCATTGCTGTACGCATACCTTACTCAACAACCGTTTATGTACTATGCAAGCCAGGAAACAGTCAGTGGCAAATTTGCAGCCGATGATGACCACCCTAATCTAAAATTGCAGCAACCCAAACAAAACAGTTATGCAGGCAAGGTTTATATCCTGGCAGACGGCCGTAGTTTTTCAGCCAGTGCAGAATTTTCAGCCATAGCCAAAAGCAACAAAAGAGCGTTGTTTATGGGAGAGGAGGTAGGCGGAGGATACTATGGTAACACATCAGGCGACGATGCATTCATTACCCTTCCCAATAGTCAGCTTAGCTGCAGGATCCCTTTGGTAAAATATACAATGGCTGTTAAGAAAGATGCAAATAATGGTAACAGCATTTTGCCCGAATACCCCATTTACCCAACGATAAACGATTTTATTAACCATACCGATAGTCAGCTCGACAGTGCGGTGACGATAATAAAGAAGATGTAGCAAAATAAATCAAATGGCCTGAGCCCGATATAATGCCGGGCTCAGGCCATTTGATTATAACAGGGTGCCACAAACCATTTGCATGGATAAATGAGGCTACGTATCTTTCGATATTATCAACATATAATATCGATATGAAAAATTTTGGTTTTTGCCTGGTTTGCCTTTTCTCGATAACACAAGTAGCCGCGCAGGATACGCTGCATGTATACTTCGATTCGTTATGGCATAAAACGACTGCTGAGAATGCCTTTTATCATCAAATGAAAGTAAAGGCAGGGTCGGCCTGGAAAGAATGGGATTATTATCCATCGGGTAAGCTTAAGATGAAAGGAGCTTATAGCGATGATTCCTGCAGGGTCAGAGAAGGTAACTTTGTTTGGTACGATGCCAATGGTTCATTGTCCAGTTCATATACATACGATCATGGAAAAGCAAACGGACCTTCTGAGGTATACTATAAAAGTGGAAAAAAACATATAACAGGTAACTACAAAATGGATAAATATGATGGCGAATGGGCAGCCTATTATGAATCAGGAAAAATTTTGGGAAAGGCCACATTTACAGATGGACAGCAGGTATCGGCTTCCTTTTATAATGAAGATGGAAGTGCTGATAACAATACTACTGCCTTTTTCAGGAAAGCCGAATTTCCTGGTGGGCAGCAGGCTTTGGACACCTTTCTGCATAATGAGCTGAAGTATCCAAAAGAGGCTCTTGATAATGAAATCCATGGCGTTGTGATGGTGCAGTTTTTAGTGAGTAAAGACGGAACACTCAATAATATAAAAATTATCAGACCAGTTCACCCATTGCTTGACAAAGAAGCGTTACGTGTGGTTGAAAAAATGCCACGATGGCAACCTTGTATAAACGCTGGCAGGATCAGTGATATGATCTGTATTTTACCCGTAAGTTTCAGGTTAAATGAATGACGAGTAGAAATGATTGTATATCTGATTATTACCAAAGGTCAAAAAGAATACGCAATTACACATTGATTATGCAATTTCCTAACAATCTTATTCACAGGAAGGAATAACAAACCACCAGGGCTTATTTTACGATAAATGGCAGGTTTTTTTTATAGCGAAAAATGGTCTTATCGGTAATTTTGCCAATTACTGGGTACTAGCCATTTTGGCCATGTGTAAATAAATGTATAATTTACACATATTGGTTCACGCTTCCACCTTCTTTAACGATTGCTGCTATGAGTCTCAAAGCATTTTATTGCTTGCTGCTTATTTGGGCAAACATGTTGTATGCCCAGGAAAATGATTTGGTACAATACATTGGTATTGACCGTGGCCTTTCCAACAATGCCGTCACCTGTATGTATCAGGACTATAACGGTTTTATGTGGTTTGGTACCTACGATGGCCTTAACCGGTACGATGGATACACCTTTAAGATCTTCCGTAATATTATCGACGACACCACCTCCATTGGCGATAACCACATTACTTCAATACAGGCAGATGGCAATCACAACCTGTGGATCGGATGCGAAAAGGGACTGTACGTTTATAACCCCATAAAGTCAAAATTTTCGTGCCCTCATTTCAAAGCATGGGATCAAAACTCGTTTGCTCCCGTTGAAAAAAATGTTCCCGAAATATGCAGTGCCTTTAACGGTGAATATATCTTAGTCGCAGTGTCAGGCAAAGGCCTCATCGTTTTTAATAAGAATAGTCAGGAAGGCGAACAAATTCCTTTGAGCGGAATTAAAAACAAAGACAGTTATTACGTATCATCTTTTGCCTTCGACGCAAAAAAAGGAATTGTATGGGTATGGGTCAGTAACGTCGGTCTTTGCCACTATGATGTTAAGAAAAAATACCTTCACATTGTAAGCTCATCCGTTAAAGGCTCTGAATGTCTTTTCGTCGACAGCAGAGGAAATGTATGGCTAGGCAATGATCAGGGCCTTTTCCTGTATAATGAAACAAGTAATACCTTTTCCAATAACATAATGCCTCCCGCATCTAAGGTTATGCAGATTTTTGAAGACAACAAAAAGACCCTGTGGATTGCTTCAGACGGTGGCGGTATCTGGACCCTGTCACCCGGTTCGTCACAACCTGTACCATATCTTTCTGCTAAAGGACAGCCGTTAATCAACAGCAATGCTGTATATTCCATTTATGGCGACAGCGTGGGAAGAATATGGGTTGGTACACTCAGAGGTGGTGTTAATTTGCTTCAACAACACACCAATACTTTTGCGCACATCCGTTATAACGAATCCACGCAAAATAATACCGCCAATGATTTCATCCTTTCTTTTTGTGAAGATAAAAACAACAATCTGTGGATAGGTACCGATGGCGCCGGCTTGCGATATTGGGATCGCAAAAAGAATGTGTATACGCAATACCTGCACGACCCTGCCGATGCCACTTCAATTTCCAGCAATTTTATAACAGGCATAACAAAAGACGCCCAAAATGACCTTTGGATTGCCACCTGGTTTGGCGGGATCAATCGCCTCAAAAAGGGTTCACGATCTTTTGAACATTTCGATTGCTTCAACACGCAAACCAAATCAGAAGAAAATAACGCATGGCTCATTTATGAAGATGCACAAAAGAGACTCTGGGCCAGCAGCTCAAATAACGGATCATTATATCTCTTTAACCGGGCAGCAAACCGGTTTGAGCTTTTCAATCAAAATATCCTTAACCTTCAAAGCCTCACCGAAGACAGCGAAAACAATTTTTGGGGCGGTACTTATGGACAGCTCATTCGCATTGATCGGGAAAATAAAAAAGATCTCACTTTTCAAATCGGCCGTACCGTACGTTGCCTTCACGAAGACCGGAATAAAAACTTCTGGGTAGGAACTGATGGGGGAGGACTTCTGTTATTTGATCGCAATAATGGAACCTATAAAAGATTCACCACCTCAGATGGTCTTCCCAGCAACACCATCCTTCGCATTTTAGAAGATGATAAAAGCAACCTGTGGCTGAGTACCTACAACGGCTTATGCATGTTCAACCCCCGGTCAAAAACCTTCAGGAACTTCTCTCAATCAGACGGTTTACAAAGCAACCAGTTTAGTTTTAATGCAGCACTCGCGCTCCGGTCAGGCGAATTTGTTTTCGGCGGCATAAATGGCTTCAACATTTTTCACCCTGATAGTGTGTCTAATAAAAAAGACGTGCCCCCGGTTTTTCTCACAGGGCTGAAGATTAATAATACACCCGTAGAAGATAAAAGTTCCTACGTTACAAAAAGAGAGCTCGACAAAATAATTCAAATCACGCTGCCCTATGAACAGGCAATTTTATCGCTCGATTTTGTGGCTCTTGAATACACCGGGGCCGACAAAATCAAATATGCTTACCGGCTCGAAGGATGGGATAAAAACTGGACGTACCTCAACAATATGCGTACGGCAAACTATTCCCGGCTGAACGAAGGCAATTACACCTTTAAAATCAAAATTGCCAATGCCGATGGCATCTGGAGCGGTGAAACCCAACTCTTGCAAGTCATTGTATTACCCCCCTGGTTTCGCACATGGTGGGCCTGGTGCATCTATGGTTTTGCTTTTTTGGGCGGAATATATCTATACATTGTATATAACAAAAAACAGGAACGGTTAAAGTATGAAATAAAATTGGCCCATCTTGAAAAGGAAAGAGAAAAGGAATTGACAGAAAAAAAGATTTCATTTTTCACACATATCTCTCATGAGTTCAGAGCCCCGCTCACATTAATTATTAATCCCCTAAAAGACTTATTGGCAAAAAAGAACGATGACAGTGAAAGGAAAGACGTTTTTATGATCTATCGCAATGCCAGAAGATTATTAAGTCTCGTAGATCAGTTGCTTTTATTCAAAAAAGTCGAGTCGGTTGACCAGTTCCTTCATATTCAGAAATTTGATCTTATCGAAGCCTGCAACGACGTATACCTCAGTTTTAGTCAACATGCAAAATCAAAAAACATACACTTCAGTATTCAAAAAAATGATAATGAATTATTGGTGTATGCCGATAAGGAAAAGATAGAGATCATACTTTTTAATCTCGTTTCGAACGCCCTTAAATACACTTCGGCCAATGGCCACGTCATGTTGTTTATTTCGCAGGATGACAAAACTGTCAGGATAACGGTTAAAGATTCAGGTACAGGGATACCCGCGGGCGTAGGTAATAAATTGTTCGAATCCTTCTATCAGGTAAATGAAAACGGCAAAGCATCTCAAAGCGGTTTTGGCATTGGTTTATATGTTTCTCAAAAATTGGCCCTGGCACATAATGGAGAAATTACCTGGCAAAGTCGGCAGGAGGGAGGAACCGAGTTCTGTTTATCCCTTCCTAAAAGGGAAGCGCATTTTTCATCAAACAATATCAATGAAAAGGGTGAGCATGAAAACCAGTCCTCCATGCTCCGGGAATTAATTGAAGAACCATTGCCCGCAACCGAAGTAACCGGCGATCTTATAACTGAAACAAACAAATCCGGCATCATAGACAAATTGACCTCCGATTTGCCCTCAATGATCATAGTGGATGACAATGCCGAAATACGGTCTTATATCAAACAGATTTTTGACCACACATTTAAGGTCTATGAAACAGAAAACGGTGCCGATGGGTACGAGCTTGTCATCCGGGAAACACCCGATATTGTTATTACCGATATTAAGATGAGTAAAATGGATGGAATTGAACTTTGCAGTAAGATCAAAAACAACCCTTCAACTGCCCATATTCCTGTCATTTTGCTCACTGCCAGTTCATCTGACCAAATAAAATTAAAAGGTATAGAAGGAGGGGCAGAAGATTACATAACCAAACCTTTCGACAAAGACATTATTATTGCCCGGGTTCAAAACATCTTACAAGGAAGAAACCGCCTGCAACAGTACTTTTTTAATGCAGTTACGCTAAAACCTGTAACCCATGTTGCCGGAGAGCATAAGGAATTTATCGCACGTTGCATTCAAATAGTCGAGGAACACATTGACAACCCCGATTTTACAGTCAATATGTTTTGTAAAACCATTGGAATGAGCCACCCCGCTTTGTACAAAAAAGTAAAGGCCGTTTCCGGACTTACAGTAAACGTCTTTGTCCGTTATATTCGCCTTCGTAAAGCCGCTGAACTATTAATTACCACCAACAAAACCGTAACTGAAGTAGCTTATATAACCGGGTTCAATGATCTCAAATACTTCAGAGAACAGTTTTATGAATTGTTCAAAATAAACCCTTCAGAATATATAAAAAACTATCGTAAAGTTTTGGGAAAGGGAGCTATGAGGAGTAATTAGTTGGAAAGTTAACTTATTAACCTGTCAACTTATCAACCTGTCAACTAAAATTCAACCCTAAATACCGATTTACCCCCCAGTTTTTACGATTTGCCCCCCATGCCATAAGGCAGCTCTTTTTGAATTTTACCCCCTCTTACAAGGCTCCGCTTTTACTATCCAATGACTGCCGTAAAAATTAATACGCCAGATTTTACTTTATAAATTATAGCAATGAAAAAAAACAGTATCATATTACTAAGTACAATCTTGCTTCTGTCTTTCTACAACGGCAAGAACAACCACAATAGCTCGCCTGCAAAAGCACACTCAAAAAAAGATACCAACAATTTCAGGCCCGGCGCTTTATGGTATGATGAAAAAGGCGAGGTCATCAATGCACATGGAGGCGGCATTTTGCTGGTGGGTAAAACCTGGTATTGGTTTGGAGAAAAACGCGATACCCATCGGTCAGAAGGGGTGAACGTCTATTCTTCAAAAGACCTCTATCACTGGAAATATGAAGGAATTGCATTATCCCAGTCCAACGATCCCCAAAGCGATGTTACAGTTGGTTGCGTAATGGAACGGCCTAAAGTCATCTACAACGCAAAAACAAAAAAGTATGTCATGTGGTTTCACCTGGAGTTGAAGGACCAGGGATACAAGGCTGCCAGAGCAGCCGTCGCTATTAGTGATAAAATAACCGGCCCTTACACCTTCCTGAAAAGCTTTCGCCCAAACGATAATATGTCAAGAGACATGACCTTGTTTGTTGACGATAATAACAAAGCGTATCAGATTTATTCTTCCAGAGAAAATTACGATATGCGGATAGTGGAGCTGAGTGACGATTACACGTCGCCCACTACAAAAGATAAGATGATTTTCAGCCTTCACCGCGAAGCCCCTGCTATTTTCAAATACAACAAAGAATATTATCTCATCACAAGTGGTTGCACTGGGTGGGCGCCCAATAAGGCCGACATACATGTTGCTGATTCATTATTTGGAGACTGGACTTTGCTCGGAAATCCATTACATGGCGAAGGGGCTGATTCAACCTATGGCGGACAATCCACATATATCCTTCCTGTACCCGGAAAGAAAACTTCTTTCATCTTCATTGCCGACAAATGGAACCCAAAGGATTTAAAAGACAGCCGCTATATATGGTTGCCCATTCAGTTCAAAAACAGCCAACCCTATATCGAATGGACTGATAGCTGGAATCTCAATGATCACTAAACGCTTAAATGATATACAATACCATCCTCAAAAATATAAAACCATAAAACGATTGCTATGAACCGAATCTTACCTATCATTATTTTTGCTTTGTTGTGTACCCTCAAAATGTCGGCGCAGGCGCCTGATTTGCCGAAGAAAGATGCGCTTAGTCAAACCCTTCTTTCTTCCCGTACTTTTTCCGATCCTGCACAACCAGATACCGTTCAGATCCAACACAACCTTCCATCGGCTTATACACTGGAAGTTGTAGGAAAAGTAAATGCCGCCACGGGTAGAGGACTTGATCTTGATGCCCGCAATGCAGCCCTCAACGGATTTCGACTTTCACTCGATGCGTCTAATCTAAAGTGGACAGCTCCCTTAACTTCTTCTGCAGCCCTCACAGCTTCCCCTGCAGGTCAGAACTACGTTATTCGGGTGGCAGTCAAAAACGATTCCGCACACATTTATCAAAACGGCGCGTATATACTGTCTCAACCGCTTTCCGTTATCGGAGATATCGTCGGCGGCGTTGAAACCAGCGACTTATCCTCCTATGCAGGAGGCCCCTCTTTAATTCCAAACTGGGCCGGTACAGCACCAAATAATACAGGCAAGCCTACCGACTATGGATGGGCCGGATATTCCGGAACAACCCCTGTTACCATTTTCAATACCGCTAATGCAGGAAGTGGTATACGTTACATGGATGTCAGTGCTTCATCCGGAAGTAACCTGCATACCTATAACGGCTCCACTTATACTGGCCGCCTGCTGTATATAAGATGGGATAATAATTCAATTACCAACGCAGTGTATACCTATCCCGTAACGCTCGAAGCTAATACCATCTATGATTTCTCAATGCTTCACGCTTATATCAGCAATGCCACAGGCTCCAAAACAATCACCGTAGGTGTTGGTCCCGATACCACAGTCGCAGGAAGAATAGCCTCACACACATTTGTCACCAGCGGAACGAAGGCCCTCAAACGGGAAGATTTCTCTTTCACCTCACACGCCGCAGGTGTATATTATATCACTATTACCGGCAACTGGGCGCTTTTCTCCATAGGAGAATTAGCCATAAATAAGATCAATGTTCAACCCCGTTTTATATTTGGCAAGAACTACTCCGATGGTACTGTCGATCTGCAGATCAGTTCCGTGACCTACGAGGATGGCGCTTATGCACCTGCAAGTATCATTACCGGTTCTGTACAGAACGTTGCCGTAAGCGGCACTTCAGCTTCTTATTTGCCCACGTTTAACACCAGCTTCATGGTGGCCGGTAAAACAGATTTACATCTTACAGGCGACAATTCTCCATTAATCAATTCAACCGTAGCCCTCAACTCTAATGATGCACGACTAATCTTTGATAATGTTCGACCCTCAGTAGTCATTTCCAATTGGCTCGATAAAGTCACTATCAATGGCATATCTGCCAAAAACAATCCTGCTGTTCGCACAGCCATTTATAAAAATGGAACCATAGTAATTCCCAATGGCAATCTCACTTCTTTGCATGCACTCGAAGTATATACGCAGCCAAATCTTTCAGGCGACAGTACATCCTATGCAATTGACGTCTATCACGATACCCTTGGTGTATTTGATAACAGGATCAGGTCCTTCAGATTGCACAGGGGATACATGGCAACACTCGCTAACAATTCCGATGGTTCCGGATACAGCCGTGTGTTCATTGCCAATGACAGTGATTTGGTTGTAAACACCATGCCTGCAGGTTTAGATACAACCGTTTCCTTTATCAGAGTATTCAAATGGGATTGGGTTAGTAAAAAAGGAAAAGCAGGATGGGACCCCGGTAAGATCAATGCTACCTGGTACTACGATTGGAATATCGGTGGCAGCTCTTCTGACGATTACAATTATGTAGGCATCAGGCAAAATGCCGGATGGCCTGCCTGGACAGACATCAATAACAAGAAAGGCATCAATCATTTGCTCGGCTTCAATGAACCCGACCATACCGATCAGTCTAATATGACCCAGGACCAGTGTATTGCCGAATGGCCCGAAATGATGAAATCCGGCTACCGTATTGGCTCACCTGCCCCGTCTGATCCATACAATGGGTGGTTGCCCATATTTCTCAAAAAAGCAGACTCGCTTAACTATCGGGTTGACTTTGTAGCCATTCATTGCTATTGGGGAGGTTTCACTCCACAGCAATGGTACGATCGGTTATTGTATGTTTATAATAACATTGCCGGAAAGCATCCCCTGTGGATCACCGAGTGGAATAATGGCGCCAACTGGACCTCTGAAAGCTGGCCCTCAGATACAACACAGGCATTCCAAAAACAGTTGAACGATCTCAAAGGCATTTTACAGGTGCTCGATACAGCATCCTTTATCGAGCGGTATGCAGAATATGATTGGGTGCAATATCAACGGTCCCTCGTGCTCGGCGATACCCTTACACCTGCCGGTAAATATTACTACGCCAATAAATCTGATTTTGCGTACAATCCCAAAATGGCCTATGTACACAACTGGCAACTTGCCGCTCCATGGATCGATAGCGCCATCAATAAAGACGATTATACTAAAGTAACGCTTAGCTTTAGAGACATCAACGGAGAACTCGGATCGAAATATGTGTTGGAAAGACTCATCAGTAACAGGGATACAGGTTTCGTTGCTGTCAAAACATTTACCGGTTATCCAATTGATAGCACGCTTTCTTTTGTTGACAGTATTTATAATAAAGCAACCTATCGTGTAAAAGCCTATAGTTTAGACAGCACTACCTACGCCTATGGAAGAAGTTTGGATATCTCAATGGACGCTGCCACTGTAGCTCCAACAAGCCTTACCGGTATCGTTCTTTCTTCTTCACAGGACTCTATCAAATGGAATGCAGCAGCAAATGCCCGTTCCTATAACATCAAACGTTCATTAAGTGCAAACGGACCTTTCACCACGATAGCTCCCAAGGTCACCATGTTGCAATATCAGGATACTGCTTTAAGCCCGGCTACTACTTATTATTATGTAGTCACTTCCCTCAATACAGCAGGCGAAAGCTCGGCTTCTCCCGTTCTTCAATTAACAACAAAAGCACTTGTTGCACCTGTTTCTGTATTGAATCCCCATGTTGCCTCAGGTGATACAAAGGCCATCCTCACCTGGAATTTCCAATACGATGCAAAATATGATCTCTATCGTTCTCAAACAGCCAATGGTGTTTACGATACCATTGCAACAAATGTAAATGCTGTTCGCTATGAAGACACTGGCAAACAGAATGACAATACCTACTACTATAAAATAGTTGCTCAAAATGCAGCCGGTCGCAGTCCTGAAACATCGGTCTTATCAGCAACACCGCGATCCGGTCATCAACTGTACATTAGTTTCAACGAGTCGACTGGTACATTTGCTGAAGATAGCTGGGGAGGTTATCACGGTACATTCGACAGTACGGTCAATCATGTGGCTGGTCATACCAATGGCGCCATTCAGTGCAGTGGTTCTTCTACCTCGTATGTGTCATTACAATCCGGGCCGGTAGCATCACTCCATGATTTTTCAATAGCTGCCTGGATAAAGATGGATGCTCTCTCCAACTGGATGCGCATTTTTGATTTTGGTACAGGAACAGACAACTACATGTTCCTCACACCGCAGGCAAATGTTGCCGGTGGCAAATCAACAGTGCGTTTAGGCATTAAGAATGGCAGTGGGGAACAACAACTCGATTATGCCTTTACGTGGCCGTTAAACACCTGGACGCATCTGGCCATAACACGCTCCGGCAATACCGCCAACATGTATATCAACGGTAATTTGGTGGCTACCAATCCCGCCCTAACCATCAACCCATCCGATCTCGGTATTACAAACCTAAACTACATCGGTAAATCTCAGTTTAATGATCCCTTATTAAAAGGTACAGTCGATGAATTTAAGATCTACAACAGGGCATTAAGTGATAGTGAAGTAGTAGACGCCATGAAGCTGGAGCAGTTTATTTCGTTCGATACCATTCCATCCAAACAAGTGGGCGACGCCGACTTTAATACCGGAGCCACAAGTTCTTCAGGGTTGGCGGATTCTATCAGTTCTTCCAATCAGGCTGTAGCAACAATTGTTAACGGAGCGATTCATATTGTTGGGGCAGGGGAGACAATAATTACAGCCTCTCAACCCGGTAATGATATCTATGCTCCTGCAAAATCGGTGGCTCGGAAGTTAACCGTTTACAAAATGTACTATGTAGATGCCGATGGAGATGGATTCGGTTCACAACAGGGAAAACTATTTGCAACAGCAATCACTCCTCCCGGTTATGCTACCAACAATACTGATTGTAATGATAGTAAGATCTTATATGCAGATAATGACCATGATGGTTTGGGCGCCGGCGCACCTGCAGCATGCGGTGTTGCCAATAATAGCGATTGTGATGATACCAATCCGTTTTCGTGGTTGTTCAAAGTAATGGTTTGTCATAATGGCAATTCAATTTGCGTGGCATTAGCTTCCCTGCCTGCCCATTTGCTCCATGGCGATCAACTGGGCTCTTGTGCTGCACAATGTACAGCACGGTCAGCAACAGCAACCAATGACTTGAAAATAGCTAACCCCGGTGAATTATCTAAAGTCAACCTATTCCCCAATCCGGTCACAGATAATTTGAATGTTCAGTTATCCGGATTCGTGGGGCCCATCACATTAAAAGTGTATAATGCTACAGGAATACTGCTCCTCTCGCAACGGATGATCGGCAACGCCGCTATCATTTCTTTCAAGGGGCTTTCTGCAGGTGTATATTTCTTACAGATTGACAATGGGGCAAAAATAATTGGAGAGAAAATTATCAAACAATAGTTTTCTTACGTCACCTTAAAGAAAGGGGCCATCCGGTCCCCCGTAAACAGTAAAGGTGAGCCCGAAATCAGGTGGAAGAGCAAATGGAATTTGCCTGAAAACGAATAATAATCACCTCATAAGAAAGGATCGCTTAATGGCGGTCCTTTTTTCATGATCTACCTGAAAACAGGTAGATTTCAAAATACATATTTCAGGCGATTGTACAGCTTTATCCCTTGGGTTTACTTTGCCCATCACGAACCCAAAGCAAATCAATATGTACACCGCTATGAAAAAAACTATTATTCTTGTTTTATTAATTGGCGCCGTATGTTCAGTAAAAGCACAAAACAAATGTAATGCCCTCTATGGCAAATGGAATTTTACCCGTTGGCAGATGGATCACTTCCTTTTAGATACAGAAGATAGCGCGGCCACGATTAAATACTACCTTCAGGAATATAAAAATGCTAACAATGGTACCTCTATGTCCGCAGCCGATAGCGTGAAGCTGGTAAACGAAACCAGCAAAGACTTTGCACGTGTCAGAACAAAAGGTTTTATAAGCTTCACATTCAACAAAGACAAAACATTTAGCTGGAAAGGCTCCGTAAAAGACCCAAACGAACAGTTTTCAGGAACGTATTCCTGTAATGAAAAAACAATTATACTTAATGCTAAGAAAGGCAATGACTCACATCAAATCATATTGCAAATAATTTCTTTAGATAAGAACAGAATAACCATAGAATTTCCTTCAGACGACAGTTCCGATCCAAAGAACAATAGAATGTCTTTCAAAAAAGTGTAGTTTTTCAAAGTCTGGCATACTTTTGCCTTTTTACAGCCAAGTATGCTAACTAACACTATTAAGTACCTGCTTATCACCAGCTTCCTGCTTTCTTATCATGTAATGATCTATGCTCAGGGAGGAAACGCGCTTGTAAAACGTAAGGATAGCCTGGAAACTTTATTGAAAACCCAAACCGATACAGCCAGGGCATTTACCCTGCTAAGATTGGCTGATTGTTACATGCGGTTTAACAATGGCAGCGATTCCATCGCGCTTCAACATGCCCGTGAAGCGGTGAAGTTGTTCTCAAAGACAAACGATGGATTCGGCATAGCATGGTCAAAATTCGAGGAAGGATCAGCCCTGATGAACATGAGAAGACCAGACGAAGCGCTGGCAGCACTGAACAGTGCCAAAGACACACACATCAGTGATACCGTGAAAAGAAAGAACGAACTCCTTGGAACGATCTGGGCCCAGATTTCCAAAGTATATGATGACCAGGGACAAATGGCGCTCTCGACAGACATTTTGCTGAAAAAGTCATTGCCTTATTTTGAAGCTGCAAATGATCAGCGGAGGATCGCCTCTACCAGCTCTGATCTCGCCACCGCATTCCTCAACTTAAAGCAATATGACAAAGCTGTCGATTATTATAAAAAAGAATTGCTCGGCTATAAGGGGCCCAAAACTGAAAGCTATTATGCTACTGATTTCAGCCGCCTTGCCTTCTGTCTCACAGAAATGGGGCAATACAAAGAAGCAAAGCCTTTTCTGGATTCTGCCTTGAAGATCTTGCAGGCCTATCCCAAGTCATATCCATGGATAAAGTATTACGATGCCAACGCCGACTGGTACCAGAAACAAGGTCTTCACGATCAGGCATTGGCCAATTATAATGCCGCAATAGCGGTTGCGCAACAGATCAACGATCAGTATGACTCCATCAATGCCCTGTTTGGAAAATACGACGTGTTGTACACCATGCGAAAATTCAATGAAGCGAAATCCGTTGCCTATGCTGTTTATAACCTCAATCTGAGCCTGCAGGATACTATAACATTCGACAGGATCGGCATTTATAAAAATCTCTATGAGATAGAAAAGGCCACGGGCAATAATAGCGGTGCCCTCAAATGGCTCGAACGCTATTCCGGCTTAGCAGACACCATTCACAAACAGGAGGAAAAGATCAAAGTAAATAACCTCGAGGTAAAGTATCAGGCCGAAAAGAAGGAAAAAGAAATCCTGGAATTGCAAAATACCACCAAACAACAGCAATTGACACTTAATCAGAACAAGTTACTCGTAGTACTTCTCGTCGCCGCATTGCTATTGGTGGGATTGTCCCTTTTTGTTTATTTTTTGATAGCCAGAAATAAAAATAAACTCGTCGTCTTCAATGCCATGCTGCAGGGACAGGAGAACGAACGTAAACGCCTCTCCATCGATCTGCACGATGGATTGGGCGGAATGATCAGTGGCATAAAACTTAACCTGCAAGGCGTCACCGAAACATATCCGGGATATGAACAGATTCAACCCATCATCATCCGCATAGGCGATGCCGTAAAAGAGCTCAGACACATCGCACATAATCTCATGCCAGAAAACCTGTTACGTTTTGGCCTGCAGACCGCATTAACCGATCTCTGTGAACGCTCGCAGTATCCCGGCACCTCCGTCAGCTTTTATGCCTCCGGCCTCAATGAAAATCTCACTCAACAGGAGCAATTGACCATCTACAGGATCGTGCAGGAATTATTGAACAACGCTATAAAATACGCCTCTGCTACCGAAATCCTCGTTCAGTGCATTCAGGTCAAAGACCAATTGAGTATAACGGTTGAGGACAATGGTACGGGCTTCGATCTTGATCAGCTACAGGATAAAGCCGGCATGGGATTATCCAATGTAAGAAATCGTACTAAATATCTCAAAGGCACCATGGAAATAAATTCCGGTAAGAATATCGGTACTACCATCAACGTCAATTTAAAAGTCAGCCCCCATGAATAAGATCATTAGTTTGATGCTCGTAGATGACCATCAGATGGTACTCGAAGGTCTCAAGTCACTTTTGCAGCATCATCACGACATAGAGATCAGGTACGCATGCACCAATGGCCAGGCTGCCTTAAACTATCTGGCCGGGGGCAACCATATCGACATGGTCCTTTTGGATATCAACCTGCCCGGAATGAATGGTTTTGAATTGTGCAAACACATCAAAAAGAAATTCCCTGCCATAAAGATCATTGCGCTCAGCACCCATCAGGAGCGAAGTGCAGTTACCAGAATGTTGCAGAATGGCGCTTCCGGCTTCCTCTCCAAAAGTGCCGATGGCAAAGAGCTATCTGCCGCCATACATGCAGTTGACGCCAACGGCATTTACCTCGGCGCCGAGATCCAACAGGAAATGACGGGCGCATCAGGTACCGCCGCCTTACCCAAACTCACACGAAGGGAAAAAGAAATACTTATACAGATCGCTGAAGGAAAAACCACTTCACAGATCGCCGAAGCCCTTTTCCTTAGTCATTTAACAGTAGAAACCCACCGTAGAAATATCATGCAGAAATATGAAGTGAATAATGTTGCAGCACTGATTCGTTTGGCCATGGAGCAGGGGATGATCTGATGCAAGGTCTACCTGAAAACAGGTAGATATCAAAATACAGATATCATGCGATTGTCGCGCTTAACATCTTGCTTTTACTTTGCGCAAAAGCATTTGATATGAAAAACACGGCAATCATTCTCACAGCGCTCATTGGCTGTATGTTCGCAGCCTGTTCAAAAAAGGATGCGGGAAGTTCTCCAAACAAGGGCACCACCGTTTCCGTTCAAAATGCTGCCAGCTTTGGGATCAATATCGACACGCTGTACATCGCAGTATACAAAGACACATCTGCTGCGCAGATTAACCAGGATACCGATCCCAACAAAAGCAAATTGATTAAGATCGGCCCCCTGCCGAAAGGCCAAACCTCAGCACCTCTCACTATCGACCCCATGTATAAAAGCTATATTGTTGCGTTTAAAAACTATAATACTATTCTAAACAGATGGATAGGATCGAAAGTCACTCGTTTTTCAGACGGCACCATGGCAGACCCTTACGTCATCAAACCCGGTGAAACAAAGAAGATCGTGTTAGATGCCAATACAACGACAGTGTTCTTATAAACATATTACATTGATAAATCCACACTATGAATTATAGCTACATCATTGCATTACACATAATTTTTATCGTAACCTGGTTCAGCGGCATGTTCTACATTGTACGGCTGTTTGTTTACAACACCGAGGCCGGAGCAAAGAACGATCTCGAAAAAAGCATCCTGCGCCACCAGTTCACAATTATGATCAAACGCCTTTGGTTTGGCATTACCTGGCCTTCTGCCATTATTACGTTGATCCTGGGCCCGTGGGTCTGGTTAGGCAAGTACAGTGGCGAACTCATGGGCTGGCTTATTATTAAACTCTTTTTTGTAGCAGGGTTATACGTATATCATTTCACCCTTCACGCCATCTATAAACAGCAAATGAAAGGCATCTTCAAATACAGTTCTCAAAAGCTGCGTATCTGGAATGAAGTCGCTACCATCTTCCTCATCGCTATAGTTATGCTCGCTGTGGTAAAACAGAATATGAGCGTCGTGTGGGGACTGGCCGGATTGATCGGGTTTGTGATTGTACTGATGAGCGCTATCAAAATTTATAAGAATATCAGAATGAAGAAACAAAACGCGTAAACCAAAATTCCGCTCTATGTTAAAACACCCTCAGGTTAATCAACGCCTGTATGTATCCGTACGATTATGTATTTTATTAATGCTCTCATGTGGCCTTGTTCTATTTTCCTGTAAGAAGAAAAAGGGCGACGATCCTGCCGACAATGGCGGTGGTGATAAAAAACTAAACGCCTGCGGTTTTAATGGATGGCCCACTGCCAAAACTGTTGGCCTTCCTGCCGGTACGCCTTTACAGGTAATTACAAAAGATTTCTATACTACCAAAGATGGACAGGTCATTGAAGGTCTCGATGTGCGGGCCCGCATTAACGTGGTAAATAAAAATGTAACTGTGCGCAATTGCATACTCAGTGGTACTGATTATTATCCGATCTATTCATCAGGCGGTGGCGCCGATGGACCGCTGCTCGTAGAGAATTGCGATATTACCGGCGGCATATCTTCCGGCAATAACGCTACCTTCCGGAACAATCACTTTTATGCGCCCGCCAATGGTTTTAAAGACGATGGACTGGTATTGGGAGAAAACAATATACTAATAGAAAATAACCTCATAGATAACCTGCGCGGACAGCCTCATGCCCATATGGATGGCATCCAGATCATGGCTGGCCACAACATCACTATCCGCAACAACTGGATAGAAATGCATGACAATCCCGAAACCGGCGATGATGGTGGCCCCAACAGCGACATTTTTGTCAAAGTAGATAGCGGCCCTATCAGCGACGTTACGGTCGAGTGTAATATGCTCATCATGCGCGACGGCTATTATCCGTTACGCTTTGCGTGGGTTACTGGCAACATTGTTGTACAGCATAATCGCTGGCGTTATGGCGCGATCAATGATTGGCCTGTCGCCTGGGATTATACCGATTCCCCCAAAGTATGGCAAGACAATGCCTTTGAGGATGGGAAAGTTATAGCCAACCCGTACTGATTGCAGGACTTTGAAACATTGAGATTTTTTAATCTTCTATATGAGTATTGAATCCCCAACTCAATAGATCGAAAAACCAGGCAATCAGACGTACGTGCTCATGGGCCCGATCCAGTTATCGGCTGCTCATGGGCACTTTTCGTAGTATACTTAGTTAGCCGTCGCCGGGCCTTCCTGCGAGGCTATTGGTTTTCGATCTTTTAAATTATAACGTTGTCCCTTACTCAGGAAGAAGAATTGTTTTGATGCTGTATTTGATTTGGCTGTGTTTCCATCATAAACAGCTACGTAGGAATTGCCAATTACTTCGAAGCTATTTTTTTGTACAACGATGGCGGTATTTTCATCAATGCCTATGCCCAGTAGATCAGGATGGGTTTTCACAAACTCTGCCAGATCGAATTGCCGGTTGCGGCGCAGAATATGCTGATCGATCGCAACGTTGTGAACAAAATCAAACCCTTGTACATGATCGCCTATAAGTAATTCGTTACCTTTTGTATCACCGCGAAATAAAAACGAACCTTGAATAGTAGCACCCGCAGAAGTGCCGCCAATAACACCACCCCGGCGTAACAACATGTTGAATTCCTTATAAGCAAGTGTATTCAGATACGCATCTGCCAAACGCCATTGTCTGCCGCCACTGAACCAGATACCCGTCGCTTTTCTTATAGGCGCAACAAAGCTGTCGGTATTAGCAATTTTAGGATCACGCGTATGCAGCACTACTACATTTTGTATACCCAGGTTCTGCAATAGTTCTTTTTCGAAAGATTTACCAGTATTAATAGCTGAATCTTCGCCTGCCGTTGGTATAACCACAATACGCGCATTGGGCCCTCCGGCCAGTTCAATAAAACGGGCCCATATATCAGGTCCTAAACGGCCACCGCCTACAATTACTAATGAACCTCGTTCCGGACCAATAAACTCAGGTGTTTTTTGTTGCGCAAAATCAGGCATGGTTGCTAATACCAACACCGTCGCTAGTATTGCTTTATAAAATCTTTTCATAATTAACAGATAAGATTTAAAGTTAAAAGATTCCTGCTGCATCACCCGCTACATTATGACTGACTATATATTTTTATAATGATACCCACTATAGCTGCTACCAGTATAATATATGGTTCCTGTATTTTTTTAATATAGATCAAAGCTAAAAGGCTGGCGACCGCAATAATGGCTGTGGGAATGTCAGTGATGCTGCGGGTGGCAATAACTATCACAGAGCCTACCAGTGCCCCTATAACTGCTGCCGTAATGCCATCAACAAACGCTTTGATAGAAGTGTTTCTGGAAATTTTCTTAAAGTAAGGAGCTGGAATGACCGTAAATAAATAACAAGGCAGAAAGGTTGCCAAAGCAGCAACAGCAGCGCCCGGAAACCCGGCTACTAAATAACCGATAAAACCTACTGTAATAACTACAGGCCCCGGTGTAATCATCGCAACAGCTACAGCATCTAAAAACTCCTGTTCATTCAGCCATTTATATTCCTGTACTATACCACCATGAAGAAAGGGGACAATGGCCAGACCGCTCCCAAAAACAAAAGCGCCGGCCTTTGTGAAAAACCAGCCGATCTTTCCTAAAGTGGACCATTCAAATCGCCAGAAGCCGATGCCCAGAAAGATCGAATTAATTGTTTGCTTTTTTTGTGCCCATTTGGGTGGCGCTTTTACCAACATATAAACCAGCCCTGCTGAAATGAAAAACAATACTTCTTCTGATTTCGTTATTACCGTTATGGCAATGCCGGTAATATATAACAACCACAGTAACCAGTTTTTCTGTAAAGATGGAAGATTGATTTTCCCAACTGATTTAGTAGTCAGCTTATAGCTGCTCATGACTATAATGCCGATAACCGCAGCGCCTATGCCATAAAACACTGCCTGCATCCACGGCAACCCACCAAACAATTTGTAAATAACGCCAAGCGTAACCACCATTAAAAACGAGGGAAGCACAAACGCAATACCAACCAGTGTAGCGCCAATAATTTTATAATCAACATAGCCGAGATAAATAGACAATTGGGCAGCTAAAGGGCCTGGCGCTAATTGAGCCAGTGCAAGACCATCTTTATAATCTTCTTCGCTGATCCATTTCCTTTTTTCAACTAAATCCCTGTGCATATATCCAACCAAAGCAACAGGGCCGCCAAAGCCAGTGGTACCCAGTTTTAGAAAGTAATAGATAAGATCTTTTAAACTATAGGATGGTTTACCAGCTTCGCTCATGTATTATAGTTTTAGTTTAATAGAAATTACTTCTCAGAAATATTGTAAATACTCAATTGGCTGGATTAAAAGACAAGGTGCAAATAATAAAGCAAAAAGACGTTTCATAATTCATCATTTGGTATTTGTGAAAGTCGTTGACGTTCCCAAATATAGTGATAGCTTTACTATAATGACCCTCAAAACAATTATTCATCGGCTTGCTGCATTTCTTGGTTTAAGAAGAAACATTGTGTATCTTCTGGGCCTTACTATGTTGATGCTGACCGGTGAAAAACTGTGGGACCGGTACCTGCCTAAATACCTCGAAGGCGTTGGCGCTACAGCACTCATTATTGGCGCGCTGGGGTTTATTCAAAATATGCTCAACGCCTTTTGGGCTCTGCCTGGTGGTTATTTTTCTGATAAGTTCGGTCATCGCAAATCTTTTTTTCTGTTTAATGTAATGGCAATTGCAGGCTATCTCGTTGCTATCTCTTTCACCAATTGGATTTCGGTGTTCATTGGAATGATTTTCTTTTCCGCATGGAGCTCCGTGTCACTGCCTGCAAGCATGTCGTTGATTACTAATTCCCTCGGGCATTCAAAAACCGCTATGGGCGTTTCCATGCATTCCATTATCAGGCGAATACCCATGGCTATTGGCCCTATAATAGGAGGGGTGTTGATTGCAAAATTCGGACTGATTACAGGAATAAAAATATCTTTTATCATTTCAATTTTCTTCTGCCTGTTGGGAATGATTTTTCAATACCAGATAAAAAACACGCCCGTTGACTATAAAAAAATTCATCCTTTCATTTTATGGAAGCAACTCGATTCCCGGCTTAAAAATCTATTGGTATCGGATATTCTCATTCGCTTTTGTGAGCAGATACCCTATGTCTTTGTCGTAATCTGGTGCCTGGATGTAATAAAAATAACTCCGCAAAAATTTGGCATACTATCCGCCATTGAAATGATAACTGCAGCACTCATTTATATTCCTGTTGCCAGTTTTTCAGACAGAATAGAACGAAAACCCTTTGTAGTCATAACCTTCATATTCTTTACCATTTTCCCCGTCATATTATATTTCAGTCACAATTTTACAGCATTGATAATTGCATTTGTTGTACGCGGATTAAAAGAATTTGGAGAACCCACAAGAAAAGCCATCATCCTTGATCTTTGCCCTGCAGAAGCCAAAGCCAGAGGATATGGTTTATATTACTTCGTACGTGATTTCATTGTTTCATTTGCCGCTTTCCTCGGGGGCTGGTTGTGGAAACAAAACCCTGCCATTAACTTAATTACAGCATCAATCTTCGGTATTACAGGCACGTTATTGTTTAGCCTCTACGGAAAAAGCACCAGTATAAGTAAATGAGTTCTGCCCGTACAAAGGTAATGGCAAAACTTTTCTTTTCATGTCTTACATAAATATAGCACGGTATTGCCGTACGATCAGGGCATCATTGTGCACAACCCATTTTACGTCGGTTTGGCGTGGAAAGTACCGTGCGTCCTTCCCTCGCATTATATAATACCTGTGCTGATATACACGCATTAATAGAAGCATTGCATCGTATTCGTTAAGTATAAAAAGCCAGTATCCAATCAGTTCATCTTCTTTCTGATATATTTTTTTGATATTAAATATTATCTTCTATATTTGTCTACAAATTTAGTGTACTAATATATTTGTCCTTCCTCACTGTTAATCGCCAGCAGTACGGAAAGAAGACATAAACATTTAAAGACTATAATAATGGACACCCAGAGCCATTTGGCAAACACCTGCATGGCGATTAAATTCCGTTTTCGTTCTTCAGTGAATTTTTATTGTTGTTGCTGTTGTTGAACAACGCAGATTTTAATTCTATGATTCATGCGATAGCATGAACAGATTTCCTATACTATTTTATTTCCTGATCAGCAGTCCGGTACTGTCTGTAAAGTCGGCGATTGGCTTTCAAACGAATGCCGGCTGTTGATCAGGGAAATAATTGCTGAATGATTCGCAACTCCTCCAAACGAACAACTGCACAATGAACTTTTATATTAAAAGACCAAAACAAATTGGCTTAGCGTTTTTATTTCTATTCACGGTCATTTTATTTTCATCAATCACTGCGTTTGCGCAAAATGGTACGCTTACCGGTAAGGTAATTGATGAAAGAACAAAGGCTCCATTAGCCGGCGCCACCGTTCAAATTAAAGGAAGCACACATAAAGTAGTTACTAATGATAAAGGTGAATTTACTTTTATAACAGCACAACATCTTCCTTTAACTTATATAGTCACTTATGTGGGCTATCAGGCTATTGAAGCCATTCAAAATGAACAAGGCTATTTCACCATAACGCTCGCGCAATCCAATAATAAATTGAAAGATATTGTCGTGGTAGGATATGGTACACAATCAAGAAGAAACCTGGCAAGCGCCGTTAGCTCTGTAAACGTTTCTCAGATAGAAGATATTCCTGCAACAAGCGTTGATCAGTTACTGCAGGGAAAATCTGCCGGAGTACTTGCTTCTGCCAATTCACCGGTACCCGGTACCGGAATTTTTCTGCGGGTAAGAGGTTCTACTTCTATCAACGCAACCAACGACCCCTTATATGTTGTAGACGGAGTTTTCATCAATAACAGAAGCCTGCAATCTGTTTCAACCGGTGGACAGGTAACAAACCCATTAGCCGATTTGAATCCGGCAGATATTGAGTCCATTGAAATTTTAAAAGACGCCAATGCTACCGCTATTTATGGCTCAAGAGGCGCCAATGGTGTTGTTCTAATCACTACAAAACATGGCAAACTGAACAATAAAGCCAAAGTGAATGTCGGGTACTATTATGGATCTTCATCCGCAAGAAAACTCTGGCATCCGCTTAGCGGACCTGAAGAAGGCATTCTTCAAAATGAAACATGGCTTAATGACGGTAAACCTTTCGCAACGCGACCTTTTCGTCCGGTTTCGGAAGGAGGCCTGGGATTACCTGAAGAACAACCCACCTACGACAGAATCGGGATCATCTTTCAAAATGCTCCAACACATAATATAGATATATCGACAACAGGCGGTGATGCCAAAACAAGTTTTTATGTAGGTGGAAATTATTTCGACCAGCAATCAATCGTAAAACCTGATGCCTTCAAACGATACAGTGTTCGCCTCAACCTCGATCATCAGTTAAGAGAATCCGCAAAGATCGGATTGTCGATCGACGGTGTAAAAACTGACCGCATAAAAAGCCCCAATAACAACGTTCCCTACGGCGCAGTAAATGGAGCTTTATATACACCGAGCTATCTTCCATTGTTTAATGCAGATGGCTCATATGCGCGGCCATCATTGTTTGAAAATCCTTATGCAGCTATACGCGAAGTAAACTTTACAGATATAGGAACACGGTTTACCGGCAATGGCTATGGAGAATTTACTATTGTAAAAGGACTAAAATTCAGAACCAGTTGGAGTATTGATTTTAATGAATCAAAAGAAGATAATTTTTTCAGTTCCAAAACGTATATAGGGCAAGCGCCTACCAATGGTTCTGCTACTTCCGCTGTTACCCGCAACCTTACGTTAATAAATGAGCAGTTACTCACCTATACCAAAACCTTTAATGGTGTTCATTCATTATCGGTCATAGCAGGAAATACCATACAAAAAGAAAGCTTCGAAGTAACCAGTGTAACGGGTATTGGTTTTCCAACTGATCAGTTTTCAAGAATAGCTTCTGCTGCCATAACAACGGGAACATCGTCATCTTCCGACGCCGGATTGATGTCTTACTTCAGTCGTGTTAACTATATCTACGACAATAAATATTCAATTGACATCAATTTTAGGGCAGATGCTTCCTCCCGTTTTGGAAAAGATCACCGGTGGGGATATTTTCCTGCAGCAGGTGTTTCATGGCGCGCAGGGCAGGAAGACTTTATTAAGGCGCTTGATCTGTTTTCTGACCTGAAGGTAAGGGCGAGCTATGGAAGCACCGGTAATCAAAACGGTATTCCTGATTTTGCTGCAAAAGGCTTATGGTCGGGAGGAAATGTGTATCAGGATATTGCAGGTACGGCGCCCAATCAGCTCGCTAATCCTGATTTGCGTTGGGAAACTACAAAACAATCTGATATTGGTATTGATGCCGTTCTCTTTGACAATAAGGTTACTGTTGCTTTTGATTACTATCGCAAGTATACTACCAATCTTTTGTTGCAATTGCCTATCTCCAGTCAAACCGGTTATAACAGCGTTTTTGCCAATGCCGGTGAAATGAGTAATGAGGGATATGAGTTGAACATCAATGCCGACATATTTCAAAAGAAGAACTTTACATGGAACGTCAGTCTGAATGTGGCCACCAATAAAAACAAGATTGAAAAACTACCTGCTCCTATTATTAAAACAGGTGTTATCATTCTGCAGGAGGGTTCCCCCTTATATTCTTTTTATCTGCATAAACAACTGGGGGTTGATCCGCAAACCGGAGACGTACTGTTCGACGATCTCAATAAAGATGGAAAGGTTACTGATGCCGACCTTCAGATCCTTGGTAATGCATGGCCAAAATTTTTCGGAGGACTGACCAACGAATTTACACTCTTCAAAAATTTTGATATCCAGGCATCACTCTATTATTCTATTGGGAACGACATCTGGAATAATACCCGCTATCGTATGGGCCATGGTGGTTCAAGAAATGGTGTATTTGCCCAGTTGAAAGAAGAAATGAATCGCTGGCAAAAACCAGGGGATATAACAGACGTTCCCCGTTTAACTGCTTCGGGTAACAACGCGGCGATTATTCCAAGCCGTTTTTTGGAAAACGGTTCTTTCGTTCGCCTGCGAAATATTGCTGTGGGTTATTCCTTACCAAAAGCCTTGCTTACACGCCTGGGTATTTCCACGCTGCGTGTATATGTATCTGCCACCAATTTGTTTACCATCACCAAATACAAAGGTGTTGATCCCGAAGTGAATGTGTCTAATGGTGATCAGAACATATTGGGTTACGATCAGGCCATTGCACCACAACCCAGAACCTTACAGGCAGGGTTTAATATTTCTTTCTAATTAAAAGAATCAGGAAAAATGAAACGCTTTATACTATATATACTCGTTATTTATGTTACACTGTCGTCGTCCTGCAAAAAGGTGTTGGATACACAGTCTGAATTATACATCGATCAATCACTCTCCATTGTTGATAAGCGAAGCGCGCAGGCGGCATTGATAGGCGCCTATAATTCATTGTCGCAAAATACCTATCAGGGCAATACATTTCGTTATATCGTCAATTTGTTAAGTGATAATATAAAATGGGTAGGCAACACACCAACCAACCGTGAATTTGACGTGTATGCCGTTTTTGCAACCAACAGCCGTGTGCAGGAATTATGGACAGCCATTTATAAAACCACGAACATCGCTAATAACATCATTGAAAAAGTGCCTCTGGTCAACGATATAACATTTAATCAAACTGATAGAAACAGTGAAAGGGGAGAGGCTTTTTTCCTAAGAGCATTATGCTATTTCGACCTCGTTCGTTTGTGGGGCAATGTGCCTATTGTAACAAAGGCAACACAAACGGCCAGTGATGCCAGGGATATCACAAACAGTGCGCCGGCACAGGTGTATCAGTTTATTCAAAGCGACCTCGACAGTTCGGAGGCTTTGCTGCCTGCAACCATAAACCGCAACAGGGCGAATTTATATACCGCTAAAGCGTTGAAGGCAAGGTTGTATTTATATCAAAATAACTGGGCAAAGGCCGAAGACTATGCTACCCAGGTCATCAATGACTCTGCAGACTTTAAGCTCACAAATCCTTACAGCCAGTTTTATGCCGCTAGAAATTCAAGTGAATCCATTTTTGAGGTGGATTATACTATTAATAACAAGAACACCTATGCCACTAACTGGTTTCAAAATCCTACAACAGGTGGCAAAAAAGAGTTCCTGCCTACAGATGATTTTATTGCCTTGCTGAAAGACCCGAACACAGGGGGCGGACGTTCTGCACTCATATTTACCGTTGGCGGTGTAACCTATGGTAACATGAACTTTAAAATTGCCACAGGCGATGACCAATCCTACGTATTGCGTTTGGCAGAAATGTATTTAATAAGAGCCGAAGCAAGGGCAGAACAATTGAAACTGAGCGACGGCTTAAGTGACTTAAATGTTATTCGCAAAAGAGCAAATGTTCCTTTGATATCAACAGTCAGCACGAAAGATGATCTCATAGACAAAATTTTGCTCGAAAGAAGGGTAGAGCTTGCGTATGAATGTCATCGCTGGTTTGATTTAATAAGAAAGGGAAAGGCGCAACAGGTTTTAGGCATCACTGACCCCAATAAATTACTGCTACCTATTCCCAGACAGGAAGTATTAATTGGAAATCTTACACAAAATCAGGGATATTAATAATTATATAAAACTTTAATTATGAAATTGAAATCATATAAGTTGCTTGCAGTCGCAGTACTGTTATCAGGTGCAACAATAACAAGCTCTTTTATTCTGAAAAAGAAGGAGGCTAAAGTCATTAACATTACGGGCACCCGCTTCTTTTACCCCCTTGTAGAAAAATGGGCAGCAGAATTTAAAAAAGAGCATCCCGATGTAGATATTGTAGTAAAGTTCGGTTTACAGAACAGCGATATCTCTATGACAGGAACACCGGTTGACAAAGAAAACCCCGACAAGGGCAAATATACCGTTGTTAGTAAATTTGCAGTAGTTCCCATTATCAATGAGCACAATCCTGCCTGGACTGACTTGCAAAAAAAGGGATTGTCAGAAACTGATTTTGAAAAGATCTATTTCAGGGGAGATCAGCAACAAAATAATTTTGCTACCAACAGTGGTATCGTTCCTATACGCGTATATACAAGGGGAGCTTGTGCCTCTGCCACTTTTTCCAGACATTTTGGTAAGCAAATTAATGACCTTGCTAATCTCGATACAAAAATTGCAGATGACAATGTGCTGCTTCAAAACGTATTGAATGATAGTCTCGGTGTTGCCTATAACAATCTGGGATTTGTGTACGACCTTAGAACAAGAAAACAAAAGCCCGGAATAAAAGTGGTACCCGTTGATTTAAATGGCAATGGTAAGATCGATAGCGACGAAAACTTTTACGATAATCTTGACCAGTTAATTCAAAAGCTCGAAACAGCGCATGTTGCCTTACCTCCCGTTGGTAAAATGGTATTCGTATACAAGGAAGATAAACCCGAAGTAAAGGATTTTGTAAACTGGATTCAAACCAAAGGTCAGCAGTATAACCATTCCTTTGGTTTTTTGAATACGCAACAATAGAGCTATTTTGTGGCCTGTGGTCACTATAAATTATTAAAGGATCGCTCTCCGGCGGTCCTTTAATAATTTATGCAACTTAACAGTATTGCAGGCTGCGGTCTACTTCACCAGCAAGACAACGCCCTTTTCTACTTTTTCTGTATCATTCCTGAACTTATATCTGCAAACCCAGATGTAAGTACCCGTACTTTGAATATACCCATTCACATTTCCATTCCAGCCCAATGCAGCGTTATTCGTTCTATATATTACACCACCCCAGCGATTGTAAATTGCCATTTCAAATACATCCAATCGCCCTTCAATATGTGGTTTGAATGTCTCATTCTTCCCATCACCATTTGGTGAAAAAGCATTTGGCATATAAAACCGTTTCGGACAATCTTTGCTTGTAACAAGTACAGTATCACGGGCTATGCAGCCATTTAAGTCGGTAACAGCAACGGAGTAAGTTCCGGCGGCTGTTACAATAAGCGTAGA
>Ga0105239_10000719_pt1 | contig 46956 bp, 85 predicted proteins | sample KBSC44metaG_FD_92761 | JGI IMG/M metagenome (GOLD analysis project Ga0105239, IMG submission 92761) | Corn rhizosphere microbial communities from Kellogg Biological Station, Michigan, USA - KBS C4-4 metaG | ecosystem: Host-associated > Plants > Roots > Rhizosphere > Soil | place: Michigan, USA...
CGGGGCATGCCGCGCCGTCTAGCGCGGGCCGGCATGGTGGTCTTGAACGAAACCCACCGCCCTCAGCGCGCGGGATATGGAGCGGATGAAGGGAATCGAACCCTCGTCGTAAGCTTGGGAAGCCTTATACGTCGAGGCTTTTCAACGCTTTCGCACGTCGATGCAAGCCCGAAACCAGTGAACGGAGCGGGTCCGAATCGTCAACATCGGCAGGTTTTACCGCAAGTTTACGGCACACAGTTGAGGCCCGACCGCCGGCCAGCGATCGAGCCTCTGTCAACCCGGCATGGAGGTGCCAGATGACTGACGACGTTCTAGCCAGAGTGCAGCGCGCTTGGAATAGCGTGCCAACCGTTCCCGAGATGGATTGGACGGAGGATGAGGCGCGGCAGTTCATGGCCGCGCTGCTTCCCAAACCAGTCAACTGGCGCGAGCCGTCGATTGAAGAGAGGCCGTACTGATGACCGACGCCATCGACGACTTCCGCGCGCTCAAGTCCTATCGCAAGCTGGTGCGTGACCGCTTCGGGGTTCCATGCCCGCGTTGCCAGCAAGAACAGCCGCTACGCCAGCCCACCATCCTGACGCCTGGTGATCGCTGCCGTGTCCACCGGCCTGCCTACGTCGATCAGCGCACCGAACTCACGCAGAAGGATATCGACACGCTATGACCGACATCCGCGAAGCCTTGGGGGAGAGGGGCTGGCCCGAGATCGAGTACGAGTACGAGGATGGCTATCCCGTCGATGAGGAATTTGCGGCCTTTACCCGCGAGGCGCAGCCGTGACCGTCATCCCCATCCGCCCCGCGCTCTACGAGGCCAAGCTATTTGAGGCTCACGGCTGGCAAATCGCCGGCACGCTCTGCGGCTGTATCGACGTTGCCACGCCGGCAAGCGGGACGTACGCCATGACGCCGGATGAGGTGCAGGCGCTGATCGTCGCTCTGACGAATGCCCGTGCTGATGTGCTGGCGAACTCTCGGCCGTTCAGCGATCCACGGATTTATGAGGGGAGGCAGTCGTGAGCGAGATGATTGAGCGTGTGGCGAGGGATCTGTGCAGCAGGGACTATCCGTGTCTGTACGGCCCCGATCGGGTTAGTGCCTACGATTGGATGCGTCATCTTCGCGATGAGTATAACCAGGTCGCCCGCGCCGTGATCGAGGCCATGCGCGATCCCACCGAATGGTCGATCGAGCAGGGCCGCCGCTATGCTGTGGCCGCCGGCTTCGACATTCCCGATGAGGTCGTGCGCAATATGCATCGCGCCATGATCGACGCCGCCCTCGCGCAGGGCGGGCCCTCCTAAGCCCAATGCACCACCGCGATCAGCAGGATCGGGAGGAGTAGGACGAGGGCGAGGGTTTTCACGGCTTCGTGCAAGGGCCTATCATCGCCACCAGCGACCGCCCCCAGACACGCACCGCTGCAAGCTTCGCCGCGAGCAGAGCATCATCGTTCCGCGCGTCGCCGGTCAGCGTCACGGTACCTGGTTCGGCGGGCACATCGCTGGCGTTGATGCAGGCGGTTGGCACCGGAACATTGACTTTCTGCACCTGAACCGTCGGCACGCATGGGGCGGTGCTGCATGCTGAGAGAATCAGTCCTAAAGCCGCAGAAAACTGCGAAAAACGCCCGGTGTTGAGGGGGGAAGGAAATCGGCTCACAGCTTCGCTCCCATCACTTCCGTCGGTGTCGTGCATGGCTCGGCGCTCGAATAGGTCCGCTTCGCCACGCCCGCGAGCGTGGCCTGTGTCTTCACCAGCGAGGCGTTCGCATTCAGGGCCGCATCCTTCGCCGCAGCAGCTGCACGCGCCCGCTCTTCGCCGTCGACCGCCAGTGCCTGCACCTTCGCGTTCTGGTCGTTCAGCGCGCCGCGCAGCAGGTTGATAGCGTCAATGCCGCGCTGCATGGATGCGTTGTCCGAGGCGATCTGCGCCTGATACTTCGCCTGTGCGCGATCGTAGCCCCGTGCGTCGATCCAGAGGTAGGCAGCAATCAAAATGCCCGCGAGCGCCAGCCATGGCAGCGCCTTGAGCAGCGGGCCTTTGATGGCCTCCCATGTGAGACTAGCAAACATCAGCACAGACTCACGCTAGGAGTGCCGTGGTCAGACGCGATGCTGCATGTGACGACTGGGTAGAGCGGAAACGGGTCACCGGTGCCGGGATAGCGATAAGGGTTTGCCGGCTTCTGACCGATCTCTCGCATGATCTCGGCGAGATCTTTTTGTGGTGGGATACCGACAGGCGGCGTCACCTTCTTGAACACCAAACCGAGATGCTCGCGGATCGATTTCCACTGCGCCTTGCTCGGCGGGGCATCACCAGAGAGTTCCGCGAAACCCTGAAGCCAATAAGCGAATTGCTGTGCGTCCATGTTATTGCGCTCCCTGGTTGACGGTGTCAGCCTTCTGGACCGTTGCGGTGCTGGTGGCCTGCGACGGCGACTTGATCACGCCGATTAGGCCGGTGACCGCCGCGCCGACGCCCACGGCCTCGATGCTATGGCCCGTGGTGGACGCCCATACGCCCATAGCGACGAGCAGCACGATCGCGACAAGGGTGGCGATGTAGGCGATGAGCATGTGGTTGGCGGTCACGACAGTACGCCCCTTGCCTTGTTGATATAGATGAGCCGGGATTGCAGGCCATTCACGCCGCCATTGATCCGGCGCGTGATGCCGGTCCAATCTTCCTTGTCGGCGAGTTCGTTCAGGCCGCGCAGCTTCCAGAACTCCAGCGCCGTGAGGACCGCCCCGGATGGCTGTTCGGCGATCTCCGGATGGCCCACCAGATCCAGACCGAGCCGCGAGCCGAAATCGCGATAATTATCCTTGCCAGTCAGCTGGATCAGGCCGCGCCCGCGATATTTGAAGCCCTCGCCGGGGCCATTGCCCATCCGTCCATCGTAGGATTTCTGTGCGTCGGTCGGACCCCAGATTTCGCGCAGGAAGGTGAAGCCTCCGCTTTCGTGGCAGCATTGCCCGAGGAATGCGCCAAGGCGATCGTCAGACAAATCGACGCCATAGGGATGAGCATTCAGCGAAAGCGCGAAGCCGAGATCGTTGGCCAACGGCACTGAGCGCCCGGCTATATAGGACAGCAGCGCGCCATAGGTGACGCGGCCGGCCACGCCATCGGGCTTCACGCCGAGACGCGATTGGACCTTGGGCCAGTCGATCATGGCCGCCCCCGATCACGCATGTGTGCAGCTGCTTGCGCCGCAGCGCGGAGATTGTTTCGCCGATGCCGAATGTGCCGACTGAGCCGGCCGCCGAAATAGACGAGCGCGCCCATTGTCAGCACCGTCGTTGCCCAACCATCGAATGGCGTTCCGTCGTGCTGCGTGTCGTTGATCAGGGCGATGGTGAGGAACGATGCGCCGCCCATCATCCCCATGCCAAGCCGCTCGGGGAAATTGAGCATGTCGCCGTAGTTGATCAGCTTGTAGCTGATGAACAGCGTGAGCAGCACACGCAGGAGAGAGTTGAGGATTACAAAGGTCATCCGTCTATCCTTCGCTTCCGAGGATCCGGTTCAACCTGCGGACCAGTGTGGGGAGGATCGTGTTCGACCCTGTCGCCATGACGTAGGTCAGCCCTGTCGTGGTGCGGGCATCGGCCTCGCTCACCCCAAAAATCAGGTGTGCGATCCATGGCGTGACGAACATCGCGAAGGAAAACCCGACGAAGACGGCAAGGCATATCTCGACGCGCGTCATCTCCTTCCACCGCATGAAAGCGAGCGCCGTCACCGATCCGGCGAATGCGGCCATGGCGGGGTAGACCACCTTGAACAGGGGATTGTCCTGCATCACGGGCGCCTTAATCGTCGCTCGCTCGGCGAGGAGCGAAGAGCATCACGAACGCGATGAAGAGCGCGCAGCAGATGAAACCAGGCATTCGCTACCCCCGTTGACGCTAGAACAGCCAGTTCGAGAAAGCCGATCGCATTGTAGATCAGCGCATAAAGGACATAGCCGCCTACTGCCCCGTAGAGGCCGTCCAGAAGGAGTTGCGCGCTGGCAGCGGCAAGGAATACCGTCCGCCAGCGCGCCGGCTGTGATGCCCTCAGGATGAACGCCAGAATGGCTACCAGAAGGTCCAGCACAGGAAGGGTGGCAAGCTGATCCGTCTGCCACGCACAGGCCGTGACGACCCATCCGACGAACATGAGCAGCGACAACACGAACGCATCGTCGGGACCAAACCAGGCGATGATGATCGTGATGAGCGCGGCAATTCCGCAGATGGTCATCAGCGGGTCCATATCAGCCCTGCGGGGGCTTCGGCGGGGGCTTGATCGGAAGGCCGATGCCGTCTGGATCGGGGATCGGATCGGGAGGCGTGCTAGCCATCTGTCATTCTCCTATGCCGGAAGGCCGTCCGACGCGGGTTAGGAAAGGATGTTACGCTTCACAACTGCCGCGTAATCGGCATCCAACACCGTTGTCGGATCGCGGCCCGAGCGCGCCAGGTTCTCAATATGCAGGATGCCAAAGCGATATCCGTTCAGCCCCTGCGAGGTAGAGGCGGCGCCATAGAAAGGGCCTCCTCGCCCGAACAGAAGCTGGTTCGTCGAAAAATCCTGAGTGTTGTCAGAACCTAGCGCAGCAGTTGTCAGGACGGTCCCGTTCACCGAGCGCAGCCGGAGACCTATACCCGAGGCGTTGCGCCAGAATGCGATCTGGACGACCTTGCCGTAATCGGCCGCTGCCGGAGCAAGTGTGTAGCTGGTTGCGGTACCTGATGCGGTTTGACGAGAGGCGACCAGCAAACCGCCCGTCCGCATTCCGATGGTCAGAAGGCTAGGATTGGCAAAATAGCTTTTGTCGCCGATGATCGAGATGTCCGCGCCGTTCGTGTTCCAATCGGCCAACAGTGGGATTTTCACCCACATGATGATGAGAAATTGTTGTTTCACGCCACCAAAGGCAGTGGCAATATCGGCAGCGACCGATGCTGGAGCGGCAATGGCTTGGTTGCCGGATGTCAATGCCGACGCATCGAACATGTTGCCCGCATAGGTCAACTGCGTGCCCGTCGTTGCCATGGCTCCATTCGCCAAACCTGCCATGTCATAGATGGTTTGACCGTTGACCGGAGGGCCAGCAGCAGGACGCGATGATGGCGCGCCGCCAGGGTAGCTCCATGGGAAGGCTGTATCGGCACGGAACCGGACACCAGCGTTAGGCACATTTTTGAGTGCCTGATCTCGCCATGCGACAGGCTTCGTCGCGTCCGTGATCGCGCTGAATTGCTGGGTTGCTACGCCAATTGCCGCCATCTTCTTTCTCCTAAAAGTCTACGAGGGAGCGATAAACACCCTCTTCCTGCACGGCGCCGCCAAGAGAGCTTGCATGGACCAAGTCGGGGTCCATCCAGGGGCGCGCGCTATTGGAAGCCGCATAAGCGGCACCGAAATTGGCTGGAGATCCGAAATAAAACTGCAGATCAAGATAGGCGCATTCTGGCGAGGAGTTGATAACATATTCACGAACCGCTTGAGCATAGGCCGGGATCAAGGGCGTAACGGTCGTGCGATTATTCTCCTGCGGCATTATGATTTCAATGTCGCAATAAGGCAGAACAGATCGGATGTTTGTCACGATCGTCGCGATATCCGCTGCGAACTGCGTCGAGGTGCGGCCTATCGTCTCATCATTGGTGCCGAGTGTGATCGAGACGAAATGCGGAGCGAAAGCCCCCAAGTAGGAAGCCCACGTCGCCTGCGTCACACTCGCCCATTGCTGAGCAGTCGAGCCACCTGAGGCTACCTTATGAAGACGAACGCCATCGGCCGTCGATTGCATATCCACGCCACAAATCGCCACGCTCCCAGAAATGACTTTCAGCCTGGCGAATCCAGCTGTGGCGGGCGGCGCAGCAAGGGCGATGGTCGAGCCTGCGGCTATGCTTAGCGCGATATTTGCTGACCATGTTGCGCCGTCATCCCACGACACTTGCACAACGCCAGAACCATCACTGGCGCCATAGTGTAGGATTGCAGAGGTGTGGCCGGTGGTGAAGTTCCAGCGGAAATAATCCCCAGGCGTGCTCGACGTTGCGACGCACAGCTCAGGGGTCGAAAGCTGGGTGACGTGATAATTGCACGACCAAGTCCCGAACGCGCCGACATAGGTCACCAGATCGGCGCGGGCGGTCCAATTCGGGCTTGGTAGCGATCCGCTCCATGGACCGGAGGACGTGCTATTGAACGCAAAGCTAATCCAGCCCAGCCCGGCCATCCCGAACTGTGTCTGAAGGCGCTTTGCGAGCCGATTGGTGAGGAGAAGCTGTTTCTGGATATAGCTATCCCCCAGCATAACCATCACAAATTGCGTGCTTTCGCCAAGTGCGCACTGCCCTAGGCGCAGTCGCGTATCGCGCAGTCTCCAAATTCTCGAAGTTGGACCAACCGGATCACCGCCAGGAGTCAGGCCATTATTAAGGCGGATTGCAGCATTGGGCTGAGAACCGGCCATGCTTGCAAGCAAGGTGTCAGCGCTGCTGGAACCCGTATCAATTTCGGCAAGCACATGACCTCCGCTTTCGAGCAAGAGGGTGGCTAGATAGGGATCGGTCGTTTCATAGAAACCAGCAACCGGAATGGTTGATACATCGAGTGATGCTGCATCCAGCACCTCGCTGAGAACCCTTCCACCACTATCTAGAAGCCACCAAACACTAGCTGTATCGGTAGTTTCGTAAAGTATCGGAGCAAAAGTCTTTGCAGTGTCAGACCAGAAGTGGGCGCCTCTATCGCCTGGATTTCCGCCAGGTACATCAGTGTCCGTGTCGTCATTAGCGTAGTGGCCGGCCAGGATCGCACTCGCGGCTGCGGCATCGGCGAAGGGCTTCGCCAGAGCCGCATCGGTCGGGTAGAGGTAATGCGCTCCGGTCCCGCTGACACCCGTGGCCCACACATGGATACCAGTGTTTGGCACCGTTGCCCCGTTCGTTGGGTCGGTATGGGTGCCAGTGTCAGTAACGGGAATCTGGAAAACCTGACCCTCAAGAGGATTGCGAAACTGCCTCCAATAAGCGTCAGAAACAGCAGGCAGCGCGGGCGGAGCGTGGCCCGCCCCGGCCACAGCATTGATGTATATCCACATCACGCCCTGATCGACGAGCGTCAGGCCCTTCGAGTAGGTCGCACCAGAATTATAAGCTGAAGTCGCAGCGACGTAATCCGCCCACGTATCATAGGGGAGATAGGCAACGCCGTTCGAACTTTGCAGCGCGCCAATCTCGTTCTCAGTGATCGCAACGCGGTTGGTCAGGGCGTCACCGGCTGCTTGGGAAAAGCCAACGGCATCGGAGACGATCAGAGCGCCAGCGTTGTCAAAGGCCGCATACTTGTTTGCCCGATCGGCCGCCGCCGGGAGGGTGGCAACGGTTTCGCCGGCTGGGACCTTGATTGAGCGCGCAATGCCGTCTTCCTGCTGCGCGTCGTCATAGATCTCGTAGCCGTCGATCCATTTCGTGTCTTCGCCCGGATTGTCCTGCTTCAGGCTGTAGGTGCCGCTGTTGGCGTAGAATTCCCAATAGCCCTTGGCATCCGTGAAGAGGCCTTCCGTGATCTGGGTCGGAGGGTTGGCGTTGTCGGAATAGATGATCACCGGGGTGACATGATCGGCCTGATAAAGGCTAACCTGCGCTCCCTGGATCGGCCTACCAGTTGCTGTCGCGGCGATGCTGCCAAAGCTCTTGCGCATGGTCAGACCCCCACCGCGATCCACCAGCAGGAGACGGCGCCGTCCACTGCATTGAATATCTCGAAGCCTGTCGGGCTGGTGCCGGAAACCCCCGGGTTATTGTCTTGCGCGCTGGTGCTGAGCGCCGCGCCGCTGACTTGAGCCACCGAGAAATTCGAGAAAGTAGAGGGATATGTGACGGGCGTCGTGCCGTTGCCGGAAGCCGAGACCGTACCCCACTGAATGCCGAACACCTGGCCGGTCGGGAGCTTGAACTTGATGTAGCCGGGCACCGCGAGGCTCATGGAATCGACGCCGATCGCGCCGATCGTAGTGCGCGCCGTGGCGGCATCAGCATCGTCGAGCAGGGTACGGGCAAAGGCCGTCAGGACTGCTTCCTGGAACGTCTGCGGCGCGGTGCTGTAGAGCAGCCTGTCAGCGACGGTTCCAAGCTGCGCGATCGAGGCCAGCGTTCCCGTGACGCCGCCGAGAGAGCCATTAGCAAGGCCTGCATCCAGCGCCGGATTGATCGCAGAGCGCAGGTCGGACATGATCGTCCGCATGCCATTGTTGACGTTCCCGGCAGGGCATCCCTCGCCGATGAACGTCGTCTCTACGAACTGATTGGCGTCCGGATCAGTGGACCATTGGCTGAAACCCATGCGCAGCGTTCCTGATGAGTGGAAACGGCTGCGCGCATGGAGCGTGCTGGGCTCAGGAGGGTTTTAGACTATTGCCGCGCGGTTGAAAAGGGGCGGTCGCTGGCGTACAGGAGGGAACATGAGATGGGGGATCATTGCACTCGCAGCGTTTGGATTGGCGTCCTCAGCAGCCGCGAGAACGCATTTTGAATCCTACGAGGGGCGAGACTCTGTCGTAGAGGGGAGAGGTGGCACCCGAACGACTACGGACGGAATCGATTTCTGGACGATGGGTGATCCACCTCGCCGCTATCAAGTTATTGGCGTCATCACAGACAAACGGGGCACCGGACTTCTTTCAAAGTCAGCCGTGAACGCATCAAACGTCGCAAAAGCAGTTCGCGATGCAGGCGGGGATGCGGCAATCATTCTAAGCTCTGATCGTCAGCGTATTGGGTACGTTGGTGGTGGGCAACTTCGGACAGAGGCAAATCAGGCATTTGCCAATGTGTGGGCCGCCCCGGTCGATAGAGCGATTACAAAGCTCATCGTTGTTAAATATCTTACGCCTCAGTGACCAACTGGACCCAGATATTCGTCGCCTGCGTCGGCTTTGGTGCTGGCGGAGAAGCCGTGCGACAATACCGCGCGGCCAAGGTCCGGCGACGCAGCATGACCGCCCTGGAGCGCAATGCCGGGTTCTGGACCGATCGGCGGTTTCTGGCGGCCGAGATAGCGGTATTTGGGGCGGTGGCGTTGTTCGTGATTGCGATGCTCGATACCACGCTTGTTATGATGGGCATCCTACCGCTCTCAGCGCTGCCATTTTAATACCCCGGCGCCGTGTACATGAGCGCCAAGGGACGCCCGAACATTCCGCCCAAGCGCTGATAGCGGCCCACCGTGTTGCCCAGATTCACTGCAGCGTCAGGCCGATCAAGCAACAAGCGCGCGATCGCCGGCTGCGTCAGGTCGCTATAGAGCGGAGCATTAACGGTATTACGGACAAGTGCCCGTGCCGCCGCGCGAAGACCACCTTCCTGCTCCAAGCGCCCCGCCGTTCCGCTATCGGGAATGCGGGAGGGTAGAACCTGCTGTCCAGCCCGAGAAAGTTCGAAAAATGGCTGGTCGGTCGTTCCCTGCGTGCCACCGAACCGCCTAGCATTGGCTGCAGCTGCGTCCGATAGCTGGGACGGCATGACTAGGCCGGTCTCACCCGAGCGAGATCCGTTGCGCGCCCTGTTCACAGCATCTTTCACAACCTCGACGTTGCGATTGAGGGCATTGGCAGCGTTGAGGTCTCCGACCACGCCCGGCGCTTGGCGATCCAGCAGCCCAGATAACGCGCCTTCAGCCTGTCGAGTGACGTTCCCAAAGTCCCATCCATAGGGCTGCGATTCGAGGGAAGAGGCGTCGCGCCTCAAACCTCGAAGGGCCTGCTGGTAATCATGCCCCGTGAGATTGCCTTGGGGGTCGAACGAATTTCCAACCCGCGTTGGCAGCGTGTAGGCGGCATTCCCACGCATGGGCTCAGGAAGCGCTTGGCCCGCTGCAATGGCCTGCCGCATGTCGCCGACAAACGGTTGGTCGGCGGTCACATTCACGCCATCCAGTGCAGCGTTGTAAGCCTGTCCACGGGCATTACGGAGAATGTTCACACCCTCTTCGCCGATCACACCGTTGGTGGATGTTGGCCCCGCGTACTGGCTTATATTGGCAGCTGGGGCCAGCGCCTGATCGCTCATCGCGCGGTTGAACCCCTGAAGGCTTCCAATGCGCTGATCGTTGATCGCATCGCCAATGCCGCTGAAACCAGCAAGGCGATCCTCACGTCTGGCAAGTCGCGCACCAAGTCGCCCGCTTTGGCTGACCATCTGCCCGGCCGTCATCGGTACGCCCTGCGCCCGGAGATACTGGACCGCATCATTGCGGACACCGGTCAACGCGTTACCGGCGCCCGCGACAAGGCGCCTGCCGAACATGCCGCCGGCTGTACCGATCGCCGCACCCTTGAGGGTATCGTTAAGCGAGCCATCGCCAGAGAGGTAGCCATTCGTGCCGCCATAGATCGCATCAGCAGCGATCGGCGCCGCGCGACCCAGACCAGCCGCAGCGCCTAGACCCTCAAGACCTGCGCCAGCCAGAGCGCCGCCCGCGAGCGTGCCCGCGAAAGCGGATTTCGGATTGGCCTGCCCAAGTGCGGTGATACCAGCTTGAGCGAGGGCGGGGTTGCTCTGAAATTTCGGGATAGCTCCGGCGGTTACAGCATTCGCGCCGGTAATGATGCCCGTGCCCACAGGGGACTGAGCCGCAGCGTTGATCGTGCTACGTAACGGCGACAGCGGCACCTGCCGGTTCTCAACCGAGATGGTGTACTGGTCGATCGGCACATTAGGATGCTGCGCTCGAAATGCCGTTGCAGCCGCGAGGTCAGATGCGCGCGCATCGCCGAGCCCAGGCCGGATGGTGTTCATGTAAGCGACGATATCGCCCGTGTGCGCACCGGCCTGGATCATGCCACGGATGTGAGCATTCACGCCCTGAAGCGCAGGGTCAGCTTCGATCTGATATCCGCTATTGGACAGCTGCAACGGTGTGCCAGGCGTTGGGGAACCCGGAGAAGGCGGAGTGCCGCCATTGCCCCCAGGGCCGCCGCCTGCTCCGCCAGCAGGAGGCAAGGGCGGCGGCGAACCCGGAAGGACAGGCGAAACCGGCGGCACTGAAGGGTTCTGCTGCCCTTGTGTGCCGGGAAGATCGACCATGATGCCATATTTCTTCGCAACGTTCGGGTCGCGAGGATCCTCATTATTCAGGAGCGCTTTCGCATTCCGATAATGCAAATCGACCTGCGCAAGATTGCGGAGCAGCGAGTCACGGTCTTGGGTCTGCTGAAGCGCGGCAACGGACGCGGCGAGCCTATCAGCCTCCGTCTCGGTGAGGCTTCCGTAGCCCGAAGCGCCATTCGCCGATGATGCTTTCAGGGCGCTGATCGTGTCGTTGATGATGCTGCCCTTCACACCACTTAGTGTGGCAGCAAGATTGGACGAATTTTGGCCAAGAAGCGGCACATACTGGAAAGCCGAACTTCCGAAGACATTGCCGGTATCATAGCCTTGATTGACCTGATCGCGTGCCGTCTGGATGTTGCCCAGCACGTTGTCAGTCTGAAGATCGCGCGCAATCTTCGCTGACATGGGGTCGGGCGCCTGAGCCTGCTCAGATTGTGCCTTCCTGATCTCCAGTGCAGCCTTCTGGTTGGCCAACTCCTGAGCGGTAAGCTCGCCAGGAGCCTTTTGGACATCAAGTCGGTTCTGCGTAGCCGAGCGGACGGCATTGGCGCTCGCACTCAATGTCTCGGCATTGGTGTGCTGAACATCAGCAGCCGCCTGCGGACCCTTATACTGGAAATCAGGCGCGGGGCCGGAGACGGCGCCATTATCGAACTGATCGAAGGGATTAGCCTGCGCCATTTACTGCCCCAGAACCTGCGCGGATGCGCCCGGCCCATATTTCTGATCGAACTGCGCACGAAGGCTTGGATTGGCCCTCAGATAGGATACCGCAGCGGGCGGAGGACCAGACGAAGCCATGCCGCCCTTCGGCACGAACCGAGCCATCCCGGTTGCGGGGTCAGTCACCAGCTGCGTGGGATTGGCCTCCGCCCGCACGTAGCTGCTCGCTAGATTGGGATCGATACCCTTGATGAAGTTGTAGTTCTTCTCGATCGACCCCGTTTCCTGCGGCTTGGCCTGCAGCAATGCCAGCTGGCGCTGATATTCGAGCGCGTTCTTGTAGGCATCAATCTGGGTCTGACGGCCGAATTGACGCTCCTGTGCATATTGCTGCAGCAACGGGGCGCCGGCCGGATTTCCGCCAGAGGCCATGAGGATGGCGCCAGCCTGTCCCAACTTCCCCGCGAGGCCACCCGGATCATTGAAGCCAGGCTTGGGCATCGGCACGTTGGGCATCGGCGCATTGATCGCTTGGGACAGATTGGGGGACAGGCCGAATTGCGCGGCAGGCGCGGCAGCAAGCCCCTGAGGCTGCGCAGGAGCCGCTGAAGCGATCGGAGGAGCGCTACCGCCGAAGGCCATACCGGCCGGCGCCTGCATTCTCGGGAGCGTCTGAGGCTGCAGCGGATTGCCCATCGGCGTCTGGTTGAAGCCGGCCGGATCAGGCGGAAGCCCATTGTTCGGGTTCCACATCGTGCCGTCAGTGAGCTTGATCATCCCATTGGGCTGGAGGCCGAATGCCGACATCAAAGCCTCCCGTAATTAACAGTGGCGACGCCCATGACCTCGGGGCCAAGCGCCCATGGCCGGATCTGCGCGACCTCATCGGCCATGACACCCGTGCGGACAGGACCGCCAGCCTTGTAGCGATATTGGTAGAGGCCCAGTCCATCCTCTGCTTCACCGATCTTCACGATATCGGTCTTGAGGCGACGATCCGAGAATAGCGACGCGAGTGACAAGGCTGTTCCAAGCCCGCTTTGGATGGAACTCGCAGTGCTCGGCGTCTGCGTCGTGCTGGTCTTGTTGCCCCACAGACCCCCAAGGGTGTCAGCATATTGGTTCGCCACAGTGCCGGGAAGTTCGGCAGTGCCGGTGAGATAGGACAACAGAGACCCGATGCCTTGATTCTGCGCCCCTGCGACCGTTGCCGCATTCCCTGCGGCGGTGTTCATGTTGTTCCGCTCGTTGGTGTAATCAGTGTAGCGGAGATTGGTCTCGTTCTTCGCCAACTCGCGCGCCAGAAGCTGAGCCTGTGCGGAACCGCCCGTCAGTCCGCGGGTGCCGATGCCAGTGTTCACGCCATTCGTGACATCCTGGTTGGTCGCGTCGATCTGTTGCTGGAGATAGGGGTTTCCAGTCAGGTACTTGCCCCCCAAAACGTCCTGATCGTAGCTGTTCGCCGCCGCCAAGGTCGGATTGTTGAGCGTCTGGCCCAGAACGGTCGGGATGTTCTGGTTCAGGATGCCGGTGATGTTCGAGACATTGCCGGCGTTGGAGTTATAAGCCCCTGTGGCCGCGTTCGAGCCCGCCTGAAGGTATGGCAACGCCTGCTTTGAGACGTTCGTGGTCGAGGTTGCTCCCTTTTTCGACATCAGGCCGCCCTCAGGTCCATTTCGAAGCCGATCACGGGTGTGGTCCAGCCCTCGCGCTCAAGAATTCGCTTCCAGCCAGGCCGACCCCATGCCCGGAGGCCCACGCAGCCCGATTTTAGCGACCATTCCGCCAGCATCGACGACAAGCGCGGCACCCAAAGCTGATAATCGCGCCCTGCGATCAGGAAGACCTCGGTCACGGGGCCTTCCTTCCCCTCGATGGTCCTGAGAACCATCGCCGCGTAGAGATCACCTCCCTTCAGGACTGCGCCGAGATCAGCCTTTCCTTCGAAAAGCTGGGCTTCGACGGCATCCCACGTCTCGTCCGAGAGATCGAGCGCAGGCGAGAGCAACGCACGCGCCTCAGGCCAGCGATCCCAAGCCAAGGGATGCGGGATGAGGCCAATGTCGAGATCGGAAGCGTCCAGCGCGGGCATGCCATTCCTCGATTAGTGGAAATGGCTGCGGCAAATGCGCGCTGGGCTCGAACGGCACTATATCAGCAAGAATGAGGCCTGCCAACTAGGTGACGCGGACCTGCACGATGCTGCCATTGCGATACAATCCGCCCACGGCCACGCCCCCAGTCGCCGCTGCAGCATCGTCGGCGTAGTTGGTCAGTGTGGCAAAGGATGCCTGAAAGGCCTCCAGCGCGGTTGCGCGGTCCTGAAGCGCCGTGATTTCACCATCGACCGCATCAGCGCGGCCCTCAAGGGCGGTAAGCCGTGTCTCCGCATCCGTCTCTCGCAAATCGAGATCGGTGATCTTGCTTTCCGCCGTCCCGAGGCGACTGATCAGATCATTGACCGCATTGGCGCACTTGCGGATCCAGTCCGGCATGCCTGTCGCGGTCACAGGAACGCGCAGCGCCATTAGCGGGAACCTCCCGGAACTCCGGTATGCTCGACACCCTGTACATAGGTCCAGGTCGCGCCAGCGGCATAGTCGAACGTGGTCCGCACATATCGACCCTCCGCCCGAACCGGGAAATCGCCTGACCCATTCAAACTGGAATAGCTTGACGTGGAGGGGCTTCCTCCAAGCATCTGGCGGCATTCCAGCGTGAGCGTGAGATTGCGGTTTACGTCGCTGATCGGTCGCACGAACCTCAGCCGCGTGCGCCGGCCGGCGATCAACTCCTGATACGGCGTCACGAAGCGAGCCGCCATGTTGGCCCCGCTGAGCGTCCCGATGCTGTTTTCCATGCTCACGACAAGGAATAGGGGATCACCGCCAGCGAACCGCGCGTCGTCGAGAGAGTAGGGGATGCTATCGAGCCCGGAGGGATACAGCGTGTCCAGTTGCTCCAGCGATATCGCCGTCGTGAAGCCCGACAGGATACCCTTCGCGGGGATCGAGATGATCGACCATTGGTCCAGCTGCCAGTTGTAGACCCATATCCGACCCGTCGCTCCAGGCACCAGCCACGCGACGGTTGTCCGCTTCGGATCGATCGCGGCATAGATCTGATCCAGCTGCTGACGGCTGTAGGTCTTGAAGAAAGTCGCATCGACCCGCTCGTTGCCGATCGGTGTCACGTCGTTGCCGTCGCAGAACATGAAGCCGCGATCGGACAGGAAATAGGTACGCCGGCCGGAATTGGTGATCGAGCCCTTCGAGACTGCACCCACATTCGGCGCGATCTCGTCGAACTGCCACACCAAGGGCACATCATCCGTCGTGTCCGCGGTGTAGGTCATGCGAACGACGCGGTTGCGCTGGATGATCAAGCCATATTCGCCGCCGATGATGCCCTGGACATCACCACCGGTCAGCATGGGCTGGAAACCAGCCTGATCCACGCCGGGCGTATTGCCATTCTGGTCATTGAAAGCAGACCATTGGACCATCGCCGCATTCCCGGCTGCACCGCCATAGACGACGAAATCGCGGACGGTCGCTACCGACGTGCCGGAGGGAGCGCCGACAAGAGGCGCGGCAGTGCCCGCAAGCAAGTCTACCTGCTGCGTTGGGCCGCCGTTGACGCAGATCACATAATCGCCGAACTGCGTGAACTGCCAGCGCGAACTGGTGGCCAGTCCGGTTTCGAGCGCGCCCCATGCGCCGCCGCTATACTTGTACAGCGCCGTCAGGGTGCCAGCGATCAGCGTCCCGGCTTCCGTCGAGGCCACGAATGCCGCTCCGCCATAGAAATCATCATCGAGGCTGCTGGTGACGCTCGCGAACTGTCCGACCGGGCGAAAGCCATTTGCACCGGGATAGGCGTTCGCCATGTCCGTCAGACCAGATTGCAGGAATGGCGCCTTGTCGGGCTCATAGGGGCCGAACAGCGTCTGCATCAGCAGCGCTCTCGAACGTCGGACCTCATGACGAGCGGACCGGAGCCATAGCGCAAGCGGTTTCCGGCCATCTGAAGTTCATCCAGAGACTCGTCGAGCGCCGCCTTGATGAGTGTAAGCCGGTCATCGTTCCAACCGTAGAATTCCGCCTGCGCAAGCGACCCGAACAGATAGATGTCAGGATGTTTGGTGAGCAGCCAGTTGGTTTCCTGATCGGGGCCGAGCGGCGGGATATTGGCGCGATAGGTCAGGGTCGCGGAATAGACATCATCGGCGATCGGCCACGTCTTAATCGCGCCAGCTACGATGGTGAACCTGTCTGGCGTGCCCATTAACTCAGGAATGAGCCGATTGTAGTCCGCCAGCGTGATCTGCTTCATCGGCTCGAAACCGGGAATGGCCAAGCCCCTCAGGGAATCGAAATCGGCGGGCAAAGCCGTGCTGACGGCGTCGCCGAAGCTGACCTGCACCTCCATCTGAGGCATGACGATAACGCGCCGAAACCGCGCCTCGGCAAGCTTAATGAAGTCGGGGATCTGGTCCTGCAGGTCGCTCCGGTTCAACCAGCTACCGATGCACGTTACTAGCCCGTCGTAGTCCGACAGGGAGAGCGTGGTTTCGGCGTCGAGGAAGATGGTCACGGCTCAAGCGCGATCATGTGTAGCGTCGCCGCGATTGGTGTTGGGTTGAGCGAGAGCGCGCCAAGCAGCAGGGCGAGAAGTCCTGCGGAGACACGGTTGATCTGGAACGTGCACTGCGTGTTCGTGGGCGTGCCGACGATCTGCACGTTGAACAAATCCTGATTGCCCGATGGCACCTGCACGATGCCGCTCACCACCGGAACGACGCCGGCACTAAAAGCGGTCGGATAGGTCCATGTGTAGGTCGTGGCCGCAGAACCCATCGTGATGATCTGTTTCCGCGCCTTGCTGGCATGAGTGTGGTTCTCCATCGCGTAGCGTGCGATCGAACCCTGCGAACTCGTATCGGTGACGCCCGGAGGAGCTGCTTGGGCCGGCCCTGGGATATTCAGGGACGCAGGATTAAGCGGAGGGTAAGAAACCCCATCGTCCGCCATCAGAAGGTCTCCAGAACGGCCAGAGTCTGCGCAGCAGTGGGAGAGGTTGCGAAAATTGCCGCAGCAGTGGCGATCGTCACAGATGCCCCTGCCGCTCCCGCAAGGAAGAAGCCCGTGGTCACACCCGTGGTCGCCGCCGTCGCGGTGAAATAGACCGGCTGGGTGCCGGTGATATTGGTGATGGTCACAGCCTGGCGGCCGGTGCGCGCGGCGACAATCTGGGTCGCCGCAGCCGGCGACACGGAAGATGCGGCCTGCGAGGTCGCGAGCGAACCCGACCCCTGTGATTTGGTGACGGTAGGATTCGCCGCATTACCAGCACCGGCGGCATTGCCAGAGCTATCGACGGAGACAGTACCTATCGCGTAAGCCGTCGTCCCGTCACCCAGCGTGACGGGAAACAGCTGATAGCGAGCGCCAGAAAAATCACCTGTAGCGGCCATCAGCCGTCTCCCGTCTCGTTGTTAAAGCGCGGGTTCCTGGGCCGCCTTTATGGCGGTGATCAGGGCATCCTTGTCGCTCTCGATGCCGGCCGTGTTGACGTTCTTGGTCGTCGCGATGGCCTGCAGCGCAGCAACGTCCAGATTCTCCAGCGGCGGGTCGCCCGGGACCTGCTGCGTGGAGGCCTGGATGGCCTGCACGTCCTTCGGGTCCTGCGGGACCCAGTTGTCTTCGGCATCGGCGTCCGTCACGAACACGTCGCCTGCCTTGGTATAGATGCCCGACACGTAGACATCGTGGGGCGCGGTATAGGCCACGGGATTCTTGGCCTTGCTGTCCTTCTTCGCCATGGTCCGGCTCCTCAGAGGATGCTGTTGGTCTGCTGGCCGTCCACGATGCCGGCAGTGATCTGACCCAGCGTGGGGGCAGTGCCGGCGACCGTGTAGAGCAGGCGGTGATAGCGACGGTTGGCCTCGATCGGCACGCTGTCCGGAAGAAGATACCGCGCGCCGCTCGCCATGTCGGCCAACGCGTAGGCCGGCGAGGTGAAGACCGTCGTCTTGTTGGTGCTGAACGCCGCGTCGTCCGCCACCTCATAGGTGATGGTCAGCGAAGTGAGGTTGTTGAAGCTCTGCACGACGCGGATCGCGAGCGGCAGGGGGATGCCCTTGCCGAGATCGCGACGCAGCGCCGCAGCAGCGCCATAGACGGTTCCCGTGGCGCCGGTATCGAGCACGTTGGTCGAAGCCGCCGTGCCGGTGATCGCCTGAGCGCTGGAGAACAGTTCGGTACGATCGAAAATCATGGCTGTTCTCCCTTACGAAGCCGCAACAACGCGGGCTTCCGCATTGATGATGCTGTCGGTTTCGCGGATGGGCATGTTCTTGTAGGTCATGACCTCGGTGCCGGCGACTTCATCCGGGGTGAGCCGGACATAGTTGTCGGTGCTGCCGCGGTTGACCGACAGGCTCTCCAGATAGTTCAGCACGCCGCGATTGGCGTACATCACCGTCTTGCCGGGCGTGACCATGCCACCGTTCTGGATCTTCCGGTTCCGACGAACCTGAAGCTGATAGTAGGCGGCGCGCAGGAACTTGTAGAGATCCAGCGTGCCCGCGTTCATCGCGGCGACCGAGATGTTCGCCACGCGCGCGTTGAAGCGCCAGTCGCCGACCCGGACACCCACGTCCTGGCGGAAATATTCCTCCTTGACGTAATAGGGGTTGCCGAGATCGTCGAGCGTGCGCTGTTCGCCCTTGTCCATGCGCTGGATACCGGCCGCCGAGCCTTCCGGGTAGATCAGCGCGGTCTGAGCCTCGCCCCACGTCACGAACCACACCGAAGTGTTATCCGAGCCCGTGCCGCCCGCGTCGATGATCTGGTTGCCGGCGCCATAGCTGCCGATCGCGCCGTAACGGGCAGCGAGGCCCTTGAAGCGCTCCGGCGTGGTCGCGGTGTCGGCGTAGAAGAAGTTGGTCGCGACCTCCTGCGACATCGACTCCAGGAAGGCGTTGGCCTCGCTGGCCCGGAACGCACCGGGGTCCTTCTGACGGTCCAGAAGGCGGGTATCGACGGTGGACAGAGCCTCCACGAAGCCCGTCGAATCGTGAACCTGCTGGGTCACGGACTTGGACTGCGGAATGCCCTGATAGAGCTTGCCCCAGGCCGTCGAAGGAAGGCCGGTGCGGATGGTGGAGAGGTGTCGCGCGCCATCGTTGCACTCGATCATCACCGCATCTTCCATGATGGGGCTGACGATGTTCAGCGCTTCGATGATCGGGACGATGTTGCGATTGCGGTCGGAGCGGCGGTAAGCGTCCGCAAGCCCCAGAAAGCTGTTTCCGATGGTAGCCATGTGGCCTCCCTGAGCGTGGAGGCCGGTTCACAGCCTCCTAGTTGCGCGGCATATCGTTCGGGTAGAGGGCACGGATCGGATCAGACGGGGGCTGTTGGCCACTCGGCGAGCCGGGACGTGCCGCAGGAGGCGTCTGTTTCGCTGCGCGGACGGGGACCATCTTCTGCTTCATCAGCTGGTCGAGCTTGGCGGCTTTCGCCTTCCATTCCGATGCTGTCTTGAGAGCGATGATGTCAGCCGCTCGGGCTTGTGACATAGCCTCTGCCGAGTATCCGAGTTCTGCCGCGATGGGCTGCAGGGTATCTAGCAGCTTCGCGCGCTCCGATGGGTCGGACCATTCGGGCACTTTTTCGGTGAGCAGCGTGATTTCCTGCTGGATGGCAAGCTGCTGCTCATGCTGCTCCAGTTGTTCCGCCTGTTGAGCGGCCTGAGCAGCCTCCTGCTGCGCTTGCGTGCGCTGGGCAGTGGCGTGACGATACGCCGCTTCCTGCTGGAAGTAAAGATCACGGTGAGACGGATCACCACTGTTCAGTAGCCGCAGATCAGGCTGCTGGACTTCGAACTGCGAAGCATATTGCTGAAGCTGCTGCGCGTGGTTGCGGCTGATCTGCAACAGCACCTGGCGGGCCTCGGATTCAACCGTCTGTCGGGTCTGCGCCGCCTCGCGCGACTTGGTCTGCAGGAACGTCTCCCGCTCCGTCTCGCGCTTGGAGATGATCTCCTGCATATCGCGCGGCAGGGCGGCGAACTGCTCCTTGTAATCCTTCGACCATGAGCCCGGCGCCTCGATCGGCGTCAGGTCTTCCTGGGCATCGGCTCCTTCTTCGGCCTGTCCTTCGGCTCCCGGCGCCGCTTCTTCGGCCGGCTTGTCATCGGCGTAGAAGTCGGTTGCGCTGATATCGTTCTCGGCTTGCGGCTGCTGGGCCGGGTTCGGGTCGGCCGGTGCGGCAGTTGCATCAGTGATCGTCTCGGGTGCGGTTGCCATGATCAGTTCCCCAGTTTGGCAATGGCGGCATCAATGTCCGATGCACGCTTGCTGAAGTCATGCGATTGGGCGCGGGCCAGCGCGGCCTTCTGTGTGTAATCCTGCTCTTCGCGAGCGTGGGTCGTAGCGCGCTCGCGAAAGTCGGCGGCCTGGACCTTGAGCATGTCGATGACGCTCTTCATTTCAGTATGCCTTTGGCAGTTTGCGGTTGATGCGGATGCGTTTGCTCTGCCGCTCGCGCTCGGCATCCAGCTCCTCATCGAAATGCCGGCGCTGCTCGGGCGTCATCAGCGCCGTGGCGTGCTGCGCATCCAGAAGCCGCTGGTAGCATTCCTCCGCGAAGCTCATTTGATCGCCTCCAGGGCGACAAGAGCGCGCATCGCAAGGTCGATGTAAGCCGGGAAAGCCTTGCCATTCTCCCATGCGGAGAGGCGCGGCGCGTCGAGGCCAAGGCGCTCCGCCAAGGCCGATTGCGTCATGCCCAGCGCCTCACGCGTGGCTCTGATGTCGGTGATCGGCGCCGTGAGATCTGGTGAAGTGCGGGCGACCACATCCTGAGGGGCTGGGCTGTTAGCGCCGTGGTCTGGAACGGGGCTGAAGGAGCGCTGCCCCTGTAACATCGCCTTGCTCTGCGCAGCCATCAGCCGGTCATAGGCCTCGGAGACGAACGGGACGTTCAGGGCTACCATGAGTACCATTTCCTCTGCTCTTCAGTCATTTCGGCGAGCCGGTTGGCACGCTGCTGGTCGTGACGGGCCACTGCGCCGTCGGCGATCACCATCTCGATCTCTGCCTGGATGTGGTCGATGACCTTCACCCCCATCGACAGGCGCTCGATGCGCTCGGGATCACGCTTGCGGGTAGGCTGACCAGCGATCTCGATGATCATCTTGGCGTATTGCGCCTTGAGGTCGATCAGCACGGGATCAATCCAGCGCGCTTTTGCGTCTCGCGCCTGCTCGGCGGCAGCGAGGCGATCGGCGGTTTCAGTCATTGGACCTGCATCCATTCCGGTGCCTGAGGAAGGTTGTTGACCGCATCCGCAAACTGCTCGGCGGCAACCAGATCGTTGATCACGCTCAACACCAAGCGGGCGTCGGTCTCATATTCTCGCCAGCGTTTCTCGACACGGCCGGCAAGAAACAGGTTGTCCGCATTGGGGTATTTGCGGGCATAAAAGCCCATGCAAATCGCCTGCGCGACCTTGTCGAGCATGCCTTCATCGCTCATCGGGCATCTCCGCTGTCCAGTCCTTGATGACCGCGATGCAGGCATCGGCGAAGTCGGGGATCAGGAAATATCGAACGCCGGGACGCTTATCGTCGCGGACGCGCTCCATGGCTGCAATCAGGGCTTCGCGCAGGTCACTCATCGAGCGCGCCTCCCGGGCGATCGTTGCTGATCGTGTCGTCGCTCTGCGCGGCTTGTGCATGCTTCTTGCGAGCCATCTCCTGGTCGAAGGCGAACCGGCGCTCGGCGAGATCCATCTCGAAATCCTGCTGGCGAACAGCGAGGGCACCCTCGGCCTGCGCCTTCTGCGTCTTGAGATGCGTGTCGAGCGCCGCGGACTCGCGCTTGGCCTGCAGATCATATTCGTTCTGCTGCTGCTTCAGCGCGGCGTCTGCCTGTTGCTGCTGCTCCTGAAGGTCCAGCTTGCGAGCCGTCGCTTCCTGATCGGCCTGCTGCTGCGCCTGCTTGAGCATCAGTTCGCCCTGGTTCTTCTCGGCCTCGGGATCGGGCTTGGGCGGCTGCGGCGGCAAGGTATCCGGATCCTGCCAGTAATCGGTCGCCACGCCGCCAAGCGTGTCATCGATCAGCGCCTTCATGTTGTTGTAGATCTGCTTCGGCCCAACACCGGGCAGACCGCCTGCAATCGCCTGCTGCTGGTAGTTCAGAAGCTGCGCGCGGTACGTGGTGCGCTGATCCTTGGAGCCCGTGCCGAGCCCGACGTTGATCGTCACATCGATATCATCGGGCCACTTCGACGGATCGACCTTGCGATACTTTCCGTCGATCTTCATCCGGAAAGGCGGCGTGTACTGGCGCATCAGATGATAGCGGCGGGTGAAGATCGGCGCGACCAGCTCTTCCACGAAGTTGCCGGCGACGTAGACCTCGATCTGATCCGCATTGGCCTGCAGCATCGCCATGCCAGTCGCGGTCTTGTTCAGCGTGTCCGGGTTCATGCCCTGCGACTGCCGCGTGATGCCCGTGCGGCTCTCGCGCTCGTTGGACATCATCTCCATGGCGTTGAACGCCGTCTGCGACGTGTCGGTGGTCTGGAACGGGGCAGGGACTTGACCGGCCTTGTAGCGGATCAGGGCGCCGGGACGCACCGTCAGGAGGTCGTCAATCGTGTCCTCCGTCATGCCCTCGATAGGGACGGTCGATCGCGGGGCATTGGCGAGATACAGGCTATCGAGCGCCTGGCGAAGTAGCACGGTGCGGATGCGCTGGATGTCGCCCGTCTTGTCCGCCATGGACTGCCCGGTGAAGCGATGCTGCATCGGGACCGGCGTCCAGCCGCTGTAGGGCTGGTCATCGACCGGCATGACCTTGAGAACGTTGTTGCCGATGCGGTGCACAAAGACGCGCTCGGCAATGCCATCACCGTCGAGATCCCACAGCACATATTCTTCGTTCAGCCAGCGCTGGCTATCGGCGCCAGGCCGTTGACCGATGGTCTGACGAGACTGCGACCGGTCGGCATCACGGGCGCGCTCCACCACGGTATCGGCCGGCGCGTTATCCCAGATCGTCTTGACCTGCTCATAGTCGTAGCCGAGCTGAACGAGATCGCTGACGGTCTTCGGGGTCCGGTCGCCCACATAGATGGCGGTATCAAGGTCCACCGCGTCAGGCGAGACGAGGAACCACTCATTCGGGATCGGCACATCCTTGATGACCGGCGGCTGGGGCTGCAGCACCGTCACGGCATGCAAGCGAGATCCCATATCCGCCATGCCCTGCGCGATCAGCATGTCGTGATCGGGATCATCAACTGGCTGCGCATCAGCAATCTGCTGACCGCCTAGCGTGGATATCCCCTCCGCAGGCGTCTCAATATCGGCACCGAAAGCCATCTGCTGCACGCGGAGCGGGGCACGGGATTCGGCGATCGTCTTCACGATGCCAGTCTTTTCGAGCAGGCCAGCCTTCAGGCTGTCATGCAGGACGCGATAGCCCTTGGGCTTCTGCTTGCGGAAGAACTGGTATTGAACCGCGGCAGTCGCCTCAGCGCCGTAGTCCACGGACTCCATGACTGGCTGCTGGGTCTGTGGATCGATCTGAGGCTTGCCATCCTCGCCCATCACCGGAACCTGATCGGGCTCGGTCTCGAACTCCACGGCCTTGCCGCCGGCCATGACCGTGCCAAGGATGCCCACCACGAACTGATCAACGACCTCGCTGACATCGCGTGTGACGGCCTGCGAGCGCCCCTCCTGCTCATCGCCGTACTTGTCGCCCTGGTAGGCGCGAATGCCAGCGGCGCGCTGCTCATTAAGGCGCGTGTCGATCGCGCGCTGCTCTTCGCCCTGCAGGAAATTGAGCAGTTCCGTGGGAACGACATCAGCCACTACACAACACCCCTGTTGACGTTGGAATAATCGATGCGGCGCGCCTGCTGGGGCGGCTCGTAGTCCATGGCAGCGAGGCCGAATGCGTCGGCGCCATGGCTTGACCAGTCGTGGTCCGGACCAAGGCCTATTCCTCGGGCCTCATCGCGCTTCTCATGATACCAGCCGATCGCATCGAGGCCGCCTGCGCACTTATCCTTGTGGAACCACATGGACGGGAACAGCCTGCGAGCCGCTTCGACCCGCTGCATGGCCGCGCCAGCGCCTTGGTTCGGAATGACCTTCACTGCGAAGCCTGCTGTGCTCAGCGAGCCTTCGTAAGTGGTCTGTTGAATCTTATCGTGCTGCGCGCCGTCGTGCGGCAGAACGCATAGGGCGTTGCCATAGCCATTCGCGCGCAACCACTGGACATGGGCTGCAAGTGGCTGGCCGACTGCCTCGTAATATTCGAGAAAGCGGATTTCCCGACTGATGTACTGGACTATCCAGATCGCCGTTGCATCGGCCTTCGCGCCAGTCCCTCCGATGTCCCAGATCGCCCGAAACGTCATCAACGGATCGGCGGCGAGGTTTCCGATCCGGCCTTCCGAGCGCGCCTTGTTGATATCTTTGGCGTAGTAGGCGCCGCTGGCGACGGTGACGTAATCACCCTCCCAGATATGCTGATAATCGTCAGGCGTGAGGCGCAGGCAGTTCTGCCGCTCCATCTCCAGTTCGGCGGTGAACCACGGGTTGTCCTGCCAGTTGGCACGCCGGATGATCGCGCCGCTCGGATTTTCCACACCGCGGAACATCACATCCACAGGATCGGTCTTGCGGCGCGGGTTCCACGTCCAGAGCATCTGGGAGCCGGGAGAGCGTATCGTTGGGCGCAGCAGGTTCAGGCTATGTTGCGTCGCGCCGTGAGCCTCTTCCCACCATGCCCGCTTAAACCCCTCCAGGGACTTGATGCTGTCGGCGGTGTAATCCTGCATGCCCTTGAAGATCATGAGACCGTCGCCGGGCGTGCGGATCACATCGCGATAGACCTTGAAGCCGTCGGCCTCGCCAAGCCCGAAATCGGAGAGCTTGGTCTCGATCAGCAGCTTGGACGATTGAGCCAGATCCTTCTGTACCTCACGAATGCAGACCGTGCGCAGGCCTTCGCCCGCATTGTCGCCAGGCTCGGCAAGGCTGTCCTCGATCAGCAGGCCCGCTGTGAAATGCGACTTGCCAGAACCGCGCCCGCCGTAGATCGCCTTGTCACGCGCTGGCTCAAGCAACGGCGTGAAGACATCTGCGGTCTCGATGCGAAGAGCGGCAGCAGTTGCCATCAACGCTCACCTGGCTTGACGACGACGCGCTCAATGCGATGGACGATGGGCCTGTCGGGATCACCCTGCAGCTGGAGCGGAAGAACCTTGCCCACCAGCGTCAAGAACGCGGCGGGATTCCTGTCTGCCTGCTCCGCAAGATATTTCTCGCCGCCAGCTTTATCGAGGGCCGAAAGGATCATCTCCTTCACGGCCTTCGTTGCCTTGTTCTGAGAACCCTTTGGCCGACCTTTGCCGGCATTACCCTTATTCGCGCCTAGTTTAGGCTGCTCGGACTTCTGGGGACTGGGCCGTTGGGCTGTCATAGCCCGGACCAGATATGCGAATTTTCAGGCTCGCATAACGGAGGTAAAATTCAAGCCATGGCCCCATACCGCTTCAACTCGCCGACGATCCGCCGCGCCTCGCGATAATCGCACAGGTTGCACCGCCGTGCCAGTTCGGCAAGCTTCACCTTCTCGCCGGTCGTGATCATATCGGCATAGTGGGTCAGCACCTGTTGGCGGCGCTGGGTCATCTGTCCTGCAGGTCGTCCACGCATCACGCGGTCTCCTCGATAGGCTTGTGGGTGTGGTGATGATACTCCGGGATCCCCTGCGCTGCGGTGATGGGGGTGATGGCGTTCATCAGAACGGCACCTCGTCATCGAGATCCGCACTCGCCCCGGCGAAGGTCGATCGCATCTCGCTCATCGACTGCTGCGACGAGCGCCGATCCTGCCCGTAGGTCCGATCCTCGCGCTGACCGCCGTCCTGCTGCGGTTTCCCGTCGAGCAACACGATCTGCCCGTTGAAGGGTCGCAGCACGATCTCGGTGCTGTAGCGATCGGTACCCGACTGATCCTGCCACTTCCGGGTCTCAAGCTGGCCCTCGATGAAGCACTGCGATCCCTTGCGCAGGAACCGCTCGGCAATGCCCGCCAGCCCCTCGTTGAAGATCGCGACGCTGTGCCACTCGGTACGCTCCTTGCGCTCGCCGCTGGTCTTGTCCTTCCAGGTCTCCGACGTGGCGATGCGAAGGTTCACGACCTTGCCGCCGTTCTGGAAGCTGCGCGATTCCGGATCGGCGCCTAGACGGCCGATGAGCTGGACTTTGTTGAGAGACGACATGGTCAAAAACCCCTGATCAGTGATGTCAGTGAAGTCAGTGATTTCCTATTATGTGTTTTTTCGATCATCCGACTGAAATCCCTTGAGAAAATGATAAAGCGTACACGTAGGAAAAAACGGTAATGGCAGATCACTGACTTCACTGACTTCATTGACCGTTCCCGAAAGTGCGACTGGCGGTCAGCTGGTCGGCGGCGATGAACCTTTCACGGGTTGTCATTGCCTTTTTGGCGTAAATCGCCTGCCTCTTGCCTCCGACCTTCCACAGGCCGTCCTGGGCATTCTCGTTGTGAACGGCGATGTAGCCGGCTGCCTCAAGCCTGTGCGGAATCTTGCGGCTGTTGCGTCGATCCTTCAGATATTCCGAGAACGACACCGCGCATGTGATGCTGGCGGCGATGCTCGATATCGTGGTGGCGTCGGGCCATCCGATCCCGTCGATCGCGTCAGCCATCTCGGCATCTTCCGGTGACCGATTGCTGCTGACAATCTCATGCCATGCTGGCGTCTTGGGCGGCGGTGCCTTGGGATTGAAACCAGAGATGTCGAGCGTCCGCAGATACTCTGCGACGTTCTGGCGGCCACCACCGTCGTACCAATCCCACAGGTCACGCCAGTAGGCTTCCGTGAAGTCATCCTTGGTGAGGTCCGACCACGCGACATAATGCCGCCTGTCGTCCGCCGGCAGGTAGATGCCGTCCATCTTGTTGTTGGTCGTGATGATCACGCCGACGACATTGAAGATGGAATGCTCTTTGGTGTGCTTCTCGTCGACCCGCAGCACGTCAGGGGGCGCCGCAGTGTACGTCTTCATGTGCTCATAGAAGGCGTAGCGATCGACGTCGCCGAGATCGCGGGCCTCGCTGACACGCATGATTACCGATTTGAGGAAGCCGTTGAACCGGCCGAGCAGTTGCTGCGGGGAGACCTCCGAGCAGTTCCACGGGCCAACACCGTATTTTACCGGCTCCAGCATCGTGTCCTTGCCGACGCCCTGATTGCCACCCAGCACAAGAGCGTGGTTGATCTTCTCTTGCGGCCGCTGCACCCGATGCGCGAGCCACGCGATGATGTGGTCTGCGTCGTGCGGGTAGACGGTCATGATGTGGTCGATCCACTTCATCACGTCGTTCTTGTCGCCGCGCTGGACAATCGGCGGTCGATACAGGTTGAAGCAGCTGCATCCGTTGCGCCGGATCCAGCCGCCCTCTGAGACAAGTCTGTCCTCGATGATCATCGGCTCGCCCGGCGCCCATGTCATCTGCTCGACAGCGCGCTCTTTCGCGAGCCATGCGGACGCAGCCATGTACACGATTTCGCCTTCGCGGCGGATGATCTGTCCACGCTTGTCACGAGCCGGCTGCGGCGGGACACGACTGTTGACGCTCTTACTTGGCCAGAATTCCCGCGAAGGCGAAAAGATGTAATTCCCTGCCGGCATGTAGGCGTAGAAATCAGTGAGGTTTACCCCTTCGTCCCCGCCAGGTGTGGCGATGCTATTGCGTTGCTTGGGGAGGGCGACGACATTGCTGTCGGGCCCAATTTGGGAGATAGAGTCGACATCATCCGGCGGCCCGTCGGGGCACTCCGTTTCGGGTGGGATGGAGTCGAAATACGCATTGATGCCATCGGGATCGTTGATGTCTTCCGCCACCTTCACCGTCCCCTCCCGATCACTTCGAGAGACGCGGCGATGCGGAAAAGCTCGGCCATGGACGTTCGAAGCGTTTGTAGTTCAGCGGTGTCGAGTCCAGCCGTTGAGTATGCGCAGCCGAGCGATTGGACCGTGGACAGGATGTGTCCCGCCGCCCAATCGACGTCGTGCTGCTGCATGATCTGGCCCGCGCGATCCCGCATGTGCATGATGCGAGCGCGCATCTCGCGCGTCTCCTCATCCTGGCCGACACAGAACGCGTCGACCGCAGCGAGGTAGTGTCGCCATGCTGGGGTGTGCGCATTCATGCTGGCGCACCCCGTGACCGAAGCCACCTGATAGCGCCGTCCGCAGTCCGGCAAACCGCGACATTCTTCCCCATGCGATGCAGCCGGTTAAGCCGATCGACCTGATTGGGGCGCGGCATTTCCTTGCCGTTCTTCATCTCGATGACGGCGGATCCAGCAGTCCAATCGAGGCCGAGATCGGGCTGGCCGGCGACGACGCCCATGCGCTCACCACGAAGACGCGACCAATCGCTCTGCCGCCCCCCATTCGGGACGGCGTGGAAGGCGAGGTGCGGGCAATTCTTCAGCCGCTTCACCAGCGCCATCTGGCGATCGTCCTCGCTTGCCGGATCATCGTCACGCGGCTCGACATAGATAGCCGGATCCAGCTTCTCGCGAAGCGGGGCTTCTGGAATGTCGGAAAAGAAGTCAGGCAGTGACGCCACGAGCCACCTGCGCTTTCGCAATGATGTCCTGCGCGTCGGCGCGGGTGAGCCGATAGCGTTGGACAAGCAGATCAACGCTGGGAATTTCCCGCGCATTATAGACAAGCTGCACCGCGGCAGCGCGGTCTGCGGCCTTGCTCGGACGACGATCAGGGAAGGACTGGCGGCGCATCATGCAAAACGTCCGTTCGGACCGCGCTTCCGCTCGCCCTTGATGCGGGCGAGGCGCCGATCCTCGATCGCCTGCAGGGTATTGACCCGCCATGTCGCTGCCTTGAGGCGCGCGCAGGCCTGCACATAGCGGTTGCTGATCCAGATGAAGCCGAGGGAGGCGCCGAACGCCTCGACGAAAGCGAGCGTGGCGATCATGCAATCCGCTCCCATGCCTTGGGGTCGAAACCCTTGTTTTTGGCGAACTCGACCATCGCGACGGCGGGCATGGTGCGCCCGAACACGCTGTAATCGTCGCCGCGCTTGAAGACCGGTCCGATGCGCTGGAGGTGACGCTGCGCCTGACCGGCGAGATCGGCCGAGCGACCATCGACGTCCGGCGCTTTCTTCGGCCCGCGCCAGCCAGTCCATGCCCGGAACGTGGCACCCGTCTCTCGCGCCCATCGCTTGATCACATTGTCCGATCGATCGTAATGCCGGCACGCCTCGATGATGTAGAGGCTTGCGACCGTGCGCCTGAAATCAGCGGGCGCGGGCTCTTCCTTGACGGCACGCATGGCCTTGACCGCGCACTGCTTGCGCCAGCGGCTGAAAATGTGGTCGCTGTTGCCAGGGAAGAGATCACGCAGTTCAGCGTTCGACCGATGCGCATTATCCGCGAAGCCGGCCGGCATCAGCTTCGGCGGGCAGGGGTTCTTAACCCGCGCCGAGATTTCGTCGGCAATGCCCAGTTCCTTGCTCCATTTCGCATGCAGCCTATGGCCGATACCGAAATGCTCCCGCGTCTCGTTGACGGTGTGGCTGAGCGCATGCTCGCGGAAGCCCTCAGGCGCTCCCGAGCGGACGATGGCGCGATGGGCCGTTCGCTTCTCTAGGCGCTGGCGGATGGCATCGGCGATGCCGATTTCGACGCACCAGCGATGAAACAGCGGATAGCCGATGCCGTAATGGACGCGGGATTCGCGGATGCTGTGGGCAAGCGCGAACTCACGAAAGTCGGAGGGGATGCTGGCGTGTTTAGATTGGCGGGGCATTATGCGGTCCTCCGAAGATCGGTGACATTGTCGCCGCGATACACCGTGCCCTGATCGATCAGGCTGGACGCGACCCGCACGACCTCGCGCAGCAGGTCATCCATCGCGAGGATTTCCGGCCCGACGATGCGACGCCCGCCAGGGCTGTCCGGATGCTGCGCCTCGATCAGCTTATTGAGCAGGCGCGAGACCAGCACCGACACGTCGTCGGTGTCGCAGACGGCATCTGAATCGACGATGCGAGCGCCCTTCTCTCGCAGCCAATCATCCAACACCGATGGGTTGATGTCATACGCGCGGTCGATCAGCTCAAACGACGGGAAAGAGCCGGTCATATGACCAGTCAGAGCGGGCCGAGTGATGTCCATCTTGTCGAGGAAGCCACCCTGGCCACCACATGTCGCGATGACGCGTGTCCAGCCGAGCATGAGTTTGGAATGCAAGTCAGCCTTCGAAAGCGGCGCGCGTTTCGAAGGGACAGTTTCGCTGCGTTGCATCATTTGTCCCCAATATGGATGAAAGAGACCCCACCCCGATCGGCGACCTGCTGCGCGCGCTGCTGGCGACGCTCGCGGACCTCCCAGGCGTGGAAGGCGGCGACGATGAGCGCGATCAGGGTGACCCAGGTGAGGGGGATGAGGGTGAGCATCTAGGCGCGCTTTCCGCTGAGGCCGATGATGATCAAGGTCGCGGCGGCCAAGACATCGGCGGTCGTTGCCGGCGCGCCTGTCGGCGCAAACCAAGCCATGATTCCGATCAGGATGAGGGAGAGCGAAAGGCGCATCTACGCCGCCGCCGCCGAGAACTTGTCGGTCTGGTTGCCCCACACGTCCCAGCCCGGCCGCTGCTCGCGACCAAACAACTCGGCATAAGGACCCGCAAACAGCGCCTCGACATCTTCGTGCAGATCGACCGGCTTCCGGCTGTGTTCGCGGACAGGGGCCAGAATCAGGTTGCGCACCGATCGGGACTGGATCTTCGGCTTGCCGATCGTGCCGACCAGATAGAACTCAGCGGCCGAGCGGAAGATATAGCCCGTGCCGAACGCGAGCGATTTGCCGGTGCTGGACTGCTTGGCCCATGCGCCGGCCGTCTTGAAGGTGAAGCCCCACGCGGACATGAGACGCAGCGCGTCGGGGAGCATCGGCGCCGTTGCCCACATGAACAGGGCGCAGTCCGGTGCGGCCAATTGCGAGACGGGCAGGGCGGCAAGATCGACTTGGCCCATGCAATCATAGTGCGCGACCGGATTTTTTGCCTCGCCTGCAGCCGAGTAATTGCGGAAATACCACGGCGGGTCGGCGATGATGGCGCCGTACCGGAGCGGAATGAGGTCACCGAAGGGCCAAGCGGACACAGGTCAGTCCTTCCGCTCAACAACAAACACCGGCCGCCGCCACGATCCGTCCCGCAGAACCGGGTGAAAGGCGAACCGCCCCTGCTCGCTGACGATCACGGCGGCGTGCGATTTCGCGACGCGGTCGGCGGGGGTGGTCATGCCGCCTCCGACTTCGCCGCGTCGAGGCGGACACCGGCATGAGAAACAGCATCGATCAGAAACCACAGATTCGCGGTGCCGCAGCACGCGATGATCGCGAGCATTCCGTACTCGCGGGCGACGCCGTGCTGAGCGAGGAGACCGATGTCCCACAAGAGACCCCAGCCGTTCCAGAGAATGGCGAAATTTCTGTAGGTCATGCTGCCCCTTTCAGTTCGGCGGGCATCAGGTCATCGACGGCCAGCGTCTTACCGTGAGAGGATGCGGCCTGGATCAAGCCCGCCCAGTGTTCGACCGGTATGCGGCTGCGATCGGCCCAGCCCTGCACCGTGGTATGGGAACTGTGCTCCAGCATACCGGCGACCTTGCGGATGCCTCCGAGGCGTCGGATGATATCGCTATGGGTTTCCATGTCCCGTACGTACGCTCACAACGTACGTCAGTCAACGTGGATAATGGACGCGCCTTTTCCGACAATGCCGGCATGGCAGAATCAACGATCGGCGAGCAACTCATCGCGCTTCGGAAGCGCTCCGGCCTCTCTATGGAGAAGATTGCGCAGGCCATGGGTCTCGCGGGCCGGTCGAGCGTGCAGCGCTTTTTTGATGCGACGCTTGACCGGTTGGACATCACCGACGCGATCAAGCTCGCTGACGCGTTGGCGGGGCAGGGGAAGCCGCCGATCGATCGGCAGGAAGTTATAAGCCTTTCTGGCCTGAGTGCCCTGTTCGAGGCAGTCCCCAACAATGAGCTAGCCCCAAAGTATATGGACCTTCCGAGGGATGTTCCCGTATACTTCACCGCAATGGGCACGTACCGGAACGGAGAGGATGAGGGCCAAGCTATAGAGCAGGCCTTCATAGACCCAAGCGAAACGCTCGATTATCTTGAGCGTCCGCCGGGCTATCTGACGCGCGGCGGCCTCTATGGTGTTTACATTCAAGGCGATTCCATGGAGCCACGCTGGGAAAGCGGTGATCCATGCTACGCAGATCCGAAGAAGACGCCTGCTATCGGTGATGACGTGATTGTCTATCTGGTTCGCAAGATCGACGAGCAGGAGGAGATGGCGGCGGTGCTCATCAAGCGCCTTGTCAAGCGATCTGCCGGCTTCATTGAACTCCGCCAGTTCAATCCGGACATCACTTTCAGGGTCGAAACGCGCCATATTTCGGCGATCCATCGCGTGATTCCTCGCCGGGAACTCCTCACGGTCAGATAGTACGTTCGCGACGTACAAATAGTTGTTGACGCCCGTACGCTGAGGGCGTACATCACCTCCATCAGCCGACGCCCACCGCGTCGCGATGATGGGAGACCACGGTGTTTCACTCACCGAAAGTTCAGACTGAGTTCTGGTCGCGAGTTGAGCGCCGTGGGGCGTTCGACTGCTGGCCGTGGACCGGAACCTTTGTGGGCCGCGAACGGCATCGCCGTTATGGTGTCTATGGTGCTGGCTCGGCTCGCATCCGTGCCCATCGGCTGTCTTGGGAGATCGCCAACGATACGGTGATTCCGGCCGGCCATGTGATTTGCCATGCGTGCGATCACCCTTGGTGCGTGAACCCGCGCCATCTTTGGGTTGGTACGCAGCGTCAAAATATCAGTGATGCCGAGTCAAAAGGACGGATGCGGACGCACGGCGACCGCACATACTGCCCGAACGGCCATCTTCGCACTGCAGAGAACACCCACTGGCAGCGAAATCATCGCGGTCGTGCGCCATACCCGCGCTGCCGAGATTGTGCGCGTGACCGAAGCCGGTTCCGCTCTGGAATTCTCCTTATGTGTGATGAGGACCTGGGCGCTCTGGTGATGGACGCTGCCAAGCAGGCCACGCCTTCTGCAGTGGGCTCGCGACTTCGTGCTCTTATCATGGGGGCTGCCTAACATGGCCGCCCCGCTCACCCCACGCGCCCAAGCCATCTTCGACGCCGGCATCGAACGCCGCCGCGCCGCAGCCGACGCCTTCGCAGCGTCCGGCACCCTCGGCGACGAGGTGCAGCGCCGGATGCGTCGCAAGGTTCATTACGAGCTGGCCGTCGCGTTCGATCGGCAGGAGGCGGCGCGTCTCGCCCATGTCGAGGAGCGCACCGCACAGAACCTCGCTTTCAGTTCCGGCACCCCCGCCGGAGACGCCCCGGCCGCTTCCCTTCCCTGTGCCGGGGCGTCGAAATTCATGCCGGGCATGGACGGGCTGCTCTCGAACATCATCCAACATGGAAAGGCTGCTTAAGATGATCAGCGTCACTGACATCAAGGTCGCGAAGACCTACATCGACGGCAAGTATTGGAAGCCGACCTACGAGGCTCGGATCGCCATTCGCCTGCCCGAAACCTATTCGGATCAGTGGATCAAGCTCAGCGAGGAGAAGACGGCCAAGATCGTTGACCTGATCCTGTCTCTGGCCACCGAAGACCTTCGCTTCGAGCACTATGTGCCGAGTGAGCCTGAGCCTGAGCTTGAGCCGGTAGCCGACGCCGTTGGCGATGCTCCCGCCTGCTACGACGAGGCTTATGCGGCCATAAAGCCGTTCCCGGCCGACGAGATGGAGCCGCTGTGATGGAAGAGCACCCCATCCAGCAGCCGATCCGCGAGATCGACGTGTATCTCTCTGACGAAGGTTCGACGAACTACACCGTCGGGAGACGCGGCGTCACCCGGATCGAGGCCTGCCAGAAGTCCGGACTGCACGCGAACATCCCCTACGTCCGCGTCTGGAAGGACGATGTCTGCGAGGCGGAGTTCTGCCAGCACAATATCGTCGGCGTCTATTTTGGTGACGCGGCATGAGCCTCCACACCCCCATCCGCGACGCCTTGTCGGTCCCCCCGATCGCCATCCGCGCGATCGAGCCCACGGACCTGAGCGACGTGTGGCAGTCGAGCGACCCGGCCGCATTCTACCGGCGCCTGCATGAAGCCTATCCGCACGATAGCGAGATCGCGGCTGAGTTGGCGCAGGCTGAGGGGAGGGCGTTCTGATGCGCTTCTTGCTCCTCATCATCACCGCCTTCGCGCGCGGCTTTGGCTGGCGCCTCGGGTCCGATGCGGCTCGCGGCATTGAGAAAGGCTTGGGTTTATGAACGCGCATACCAAAATCTTGAGCGCCAAGGGCGTCGTCATCCATCGCGATGTCGAGCAGGGCAGCGAACAATGGCACCAGCTTAGGGCGGGGATTCTCACTGCCTCTGAGATGAAGCTGATCATCACGCCGACGCTCAAGGTCGCTAGCAACGACAAGGAGCGCGCACATCTCTACGAGCTTTTGGCGCAGCGTATCACCAACTACGTCGAGCCGCATTTCGAGAGCTACGACATGGAGCGCGGCAAGTTCGACGAAGAGCATGCCCGCGCCAAATATTCCGAGGAATATGCGCCGGTCGAAGAATGCGGCTTCATAACCAACGATAAGCTTGGCTTCACGATCGGCTATTCACCGGATGGACTGGTCGGCGACGATGGCCTGCTAGAGGTGAAGTCTCGCGTCCAGAAGTGGCAGATGCAGACGCTGGTCGAGTTCGTCGCGAACCATGAGGTTCCGGCCGACTTCATCATCCAGTGTCAGACCGGCTTATTCGTAGCCGAGCGCGAGTGGCTGGACTTCACCAGCTACAGCGGCGGCATGAAGATGGCGGTCGTCCGCTGCTATCCAGATCCAGTCATCGCCGACGCGATCGGCAATGCGGCAATCCAATTCGAGAAGCGCTTGGCCGAAAAGCGCGAAGTTTACGAGAAGCTGATCGCGTCTGACGCGCGGCTCGTTGCCACGGAAAGGTTGATTTACCTATGAGCACTCTCGCAGAAGCGCTGGCACCTCGTTCGGACCAGCTTAACGCCGACGACCTGATCCATGGTCCGCGCACGATCAAGATCACTGCAGCGCGCATCGTGAAAGATGGTCGCGATACGAAGATCGTCATCAACTTCGAAGGCGACAACGGCAAGCCGTGGAAGCCATGCAAGACGATGGGCCGGGCGATGGTGTTGGCATGGGCCATCACCGATGAATCCCAACTCGTCGGCAAATCGGTTCGTCTTTATCGTGATGCTTCGGTCAAGTTTGGCGATCAGGGCGAAGTTGGCGGCATCCGTATCAGCCACATGTCCGACATCCAAAAGCCGGTGAACCTGAAACTGACGGTTTCGCAGGGCAAGAAGGGCATGTTCACCTTCCATCCGCTTCTGGTCGAGCAGAAGGCCGACAAAGTTGCCGATGGAGTCGCGACCCTTATCGAGCGGATCAAGGCCTGCCATCCCGCCGACCTGCTGAGCATCACCGACGATCCTGCCGTGGTGAAGCAGCGCGCCTGGTTGACGAAGAACCGGCCCGAACTGGCGGCGGAAGTCGATGCCGTTCTGGATGCCAGCCCAACGGTCAATGAGGACGATCCTTTCGGCCTGCCTGCGCTCGACCAGGAGAAGCGCGGCGACGATGAGATGGGCGAGTCCCACACCGATCCCGATCCGCAGCATCGCAAGCTGGCGGACATCATGATCACCGGGATCCGCAAGGCGAACGGCGATGTCGATGCGATCGGCGAGATCATGGATGCCCAGCGCGACGCTATGAAGGAATGGCCGACCGCGCTGAAGCAGGAAGTCTATGACGAGCAGAACATCGCGCTTGGTCGTGGTGACGCGTGATGCCCTGGGCCATCCACAACCTCGCCAGCCAGGCAGTCCTCACCGACGCCAACGGCACCTACTCGCACAACGGGATTGACCGCATCCCCGCGCCGACGCCCCTGCACGTCGAGGAGACCCGCGAGGAAGCCGAAGCATGGCGGTTCGCCCAGCCTAGCGACGTTCCCGCCCACTCTCGCTGGAACACTCTGTCTGGAGACGTGGGGTGAGCCTCTTGGAACTGGCGGAGCGCTGCGAGCAGATGGCGGACGCCGATGGCATGAGCGCCGAGATGCGGACGCTCAATGCGGATGTTCTTCGCGCGCTCGGCTGGCGGCATGCAGAAGGCGATGTGATCGATCCGGCCGGCAACCTTGCCTATCAGATTCCGTATTATGTCGGCTCGCTCGACGCGGCGCTGACTCTGGTGCCGCAGGGTATGTCTGACTGGATGGTTGGCAACTTCCACGATAGCGGGATGTGCGCCGACATCTTTTTCCCGATGGCGGGAAATCCCAGCGTGATCGATCAAGCGACGGCTAAGGCCGCAACCCCCGCACTCGCCCTGACCGCAGCATCCCTCCGCGCCCGCGCCGCAATCTCGCTCGCTGGAGAGGGGGCAAAATGAGCGCCCCCGACACCTATCGCGGCTGGCTGATCGAGCAGAACTGGCTGCACGAATGGGAGGCGACGCACCCGGATTTCGATCCGACGCCGCTCTACGCCGACGATGGCCCGAGCGACAACCGGCACGTCAGCGCCAAGACCATTCCCGAACTGCACGCCGAAATCGATTTCTGGATCGAGGAGAACGAGTGATGCTGCGGGTCAACTGGACCAACTTCGGCGCATCGGTTCGCGCTCATATCCTAGCCAGTGTCGGCAATTACTCGGGCACTGAAAAGCTGCTGAGCATTTCGCACGCACGTTTGCACAACGCCGCGCACGGCAAGCCTGTCGGCACCGAGATATTCCTGACGCTCTGCCACTGGATGGCAGTCGATCCGATGCACTACTGCTTTGAGGAGCAAGCATAATGCTCACGCCCCTAGACATTCCGCCCTTCGCCCCGACCGCCAAGCGTTCCGGCGACATCGTGATCCATTCGCACTCGGCCTATCGGGTCGTTGACGATGGGTCGTGGCGGTCGCTGGATGATCAGCCCGAGCGCGACACCCGCCCGTCCTGCGAGGCCGTCCAGTCAGCACCTCTCCGGCATTTCGCGCTCTGCGGCTTCGTGCTGGGCGTGCTGATCGCGCTGTATCTTGTGAAGGGGTGGTGATGGCGTACTTCCCGAACGGCACCGCAGGCATGTGCTACGAAGAACAGTGGTGCGCCAACTGCGTCCATTCCAAGTTCGATCAGGACGAGGGCATGTGCCCGGTGATGTTGGCTCACAACATCTACAATTACGACCTGTGCAACGACAAGGAGCATCCCGGCAAGGTCATCCTCGAATGGCTTATTCCGACCAGCGCAGACGGCATTGGTGCCGAGCGGTGCGAGATGTTCCATCCGCTTGAGGCGTCGCTTGATGACGGCAAGATCGTCGATGCCGACTTCGCCCGTGAGCAGCGGCAGAAATATGAGCAGGCGCTCGCCGAAATGCGGAGGCCATCATGACCCTCGCCCTGATCACGATCGGGCTGCTTGGTATGGCGGGGGCGTTCCGGTGAGCCTAGAAATCCCAACCTGCATTGAGTGCGGCGAGCCAGCGTCGATCGTTGGTGGCCAGCATATCTATCCGCACCGGCCGGACCTGTACGCCAAGAAGTTCTGGCTATGCCAGTGCGGCGCCTATTGCGGTTGCCATCCCGGAACGCGCGACCCTCTCGGATCGCCGGCTGGTGCTGCAACCCGAAAAGCCCGCTCGGCAGCACATGCCGCATTCGATCCGCTGTGGAAGCGCGGCGAGATGTCACGGAAGTCTGCCTATGCGTGGTTGGCTCGCACGACCGGGATCAATCCGCTTCGCTGCCATATCGGGATGATGGACATCGCGCAGGCGCAGCTTGTCGTGAAGGTCGTCGCCGAGCGCGCACAGGTGCCCGCATGACCAAGATCCTGTTCGCGCTGTGTGGGGAGGCGGGGTGATGGGCGCCTACTACAACGAGATCGATCCCGACGCGGCGCTGATCCTTCGCGCGCTGATCGCAGATGGCGTGATCGCGCCAGGCGACGTCGATACCCGCTCCATCAAGGAAGTGCAGCCCGATGACCTCCGCCCGTATCGCCAATGCCACTTCTTCGCAGGCGGAGGGCTTTGGTCTGTTGCCGCTCGAATGGCCGGATGGGATGACGATCGCCCCCTCTGGACCGGAAGCTGCCCCTGTCAGCCGTTCTCGATCGCGGGCAAGCAAGGCGGTACCGACGACGCTCGGCATCTGTGGCCCGACTTCTTTCGCCTCATCCGTGCCGTCCGGCCCGCTGTCGTCGTGGGAGAGCAGGTTGCGGGACAGGCTGGCTATGGTTGGCTCGACGGAGTGCGCGCTGATCTGGCGAGAGAAGCCTACGCCAGCCGGGGCGTCGATATCCCGGCTTGCGCCGTGGACGCCCCCCATATCCGCCAGCGGCTCTACTGGTGCGCAGTGGCCGACGCCGAAAGCGAGCAACGCCGGGCCGGACTTCGCGAAGATGACGCGCTCGGCGACGGGCTTGTCGTTGCAGACGGTAATGGCGGCGTCCGCTTGGGTGACACCATCGGCTCGCGACTGGAAGGACAGCGCGGGCATGGCGACGGTTCGACCGGACGGCCGCTCGCGGATCGACCAGCTTCCTCGCCAGATGGTGGCCTCGGCGCCTTGGACAACGCCGTGCGCATCGGAAACGGGCAATCGGCAGGGCAAGTACCCACAGGGCGGAACGTCGCTGAATACGCAAATCGTGCACGTGCCGGGCGTAATGGAAGCTTCTGGTCTGACCACGAATGGATCGCCTGTCACGACGGGAAAGCGCGGCGCACCCAACCCGGCGTTCCCTTGCTGGTTGATGGGCTTCCCGGCCGAGTGGGTCTCTGGCGCGTGGCGGGCAATGCAATCTCGCCCGTCCTCGCGGCGGAAATCATCGGCGCGCTGATGGACACCCTTGATATGCGAGACGCCGCATGACCCAAGAGCCACAAGGGCTGCTGGCGGGGGCGATGGACCCGCATTGCTTGTGTTGCTGCCGTCCGCTGAGCGAGCATAACGAAAAGCGCCAGTGTCCAGAGACGACGTATTTCGTCGAGAACGTGCCGGCTCTCACCTCCCTCGCGGCGAAGGATGCGGAGATTGCGGGTCTGCGCCATGAGGCTCAGTTCCTCTGCGATCGGCTGGATAGCCTCGAATGGTCGGATGGTTTGTCAGGCTACGAACAGGTTCTGCGCGAGTATTTCGGCCACGTCGAACCGTCGCATGCTCGCCTGAAAGCGCTGCTTCACGAAAACCCGGAGTCGAAGGCGTGAGCGCTTGGATCTCATGGAAAGGCGGGGAGTGTCCGGTGACAGTGGACACCACCGTAGAAGTTAAATTCCGCGACCATTCTACGGCATCTGGAAAGGCTTGGTCGGAGAAGTGCGGTGATTTCTGGAATCATACACGACCACCGGAAGATCACATCATCGCTTACCGCGTGGTGCAATTATGAGCGCGGAGATGGAGAAGCTGGCGGCGAGGGTCGAAGCGCTCGCGGGGCCAGATCGTCGCATAGACACCGAGATATTGGAAATGGTGGGCGGCTTCACGCCAACCGGGCTTCCTACATTTCGGGGCGGCTTGGGATATCCTGCCTTTACGCAGTCTGTGGACGCGGCGATGTCGCTGGTGCCGGAGGGGTGGGCTTGGACGCTCTACAGCGACGCATCCTGTGAGATTGGCTACGAGCCCGAGCGTGGCGGCTTAATGAACCCGGAGTTCCAATCTGACGCCGCTACCCCAGCGCTCGCGCTCTGCGCCGCCGCCCTCCGCGCCCGTCCGACCGCCACCGGGGAGTCGGGATTGTGAGTGGGCGCGTTATAGAGCGCTTCGAGACGACGATCGTCGATCGGCGCATAATCCACGACGACCGCACTATTTCTTGGGACGACGCCGACAAGAGGGCAGGGCGACGGCTGGATCGTAGGAAGGCGTGGGCCTTTGTGGACGGCGACCTGTGCGAGGCCGTCTCGTGGACGCAAGCCTGTTCAGGCTGCGCCTACGAATCCGAGCCGCGCGGTTCCGGCTGTTCCGAGTGTGGCCACCACGGCGTTACGCGGGAATCCATGTGGGTCCCCGCCGCCAATCCTGGAGTCCAGCCATGAACCCCACCCCGCCGGAAATCGATGCTCCGGAGCGGAGGGAGGCTGCACCATCACGATGGGACGTCGCGAAAATCATCGATCGTGATGCTTGGCATAACAGCCTGCCGCGCGATGGTTGCGGCGCCTATTGGTATGACCGGCGCCACAAAGCGCTCGCCAAAGCCGACGCCATCTTGGAACTCCTCGCCGCATCGTCGGGAGAGCGGGGGGCGGCGCTGGAAGCGAAGGTCCGTCACTTGACGCAGCTTCTAGACGAGGCTCACGGAACACCCTGTGCCCAAATCGCGTGGGAGCAAGAGCGCGGCGAGATGCGGACGCTGCTCGACAAGGCATTCGATGCCATGTGCGCAGCCCGTCCCGTAAGCGGTGATGACGAGGCATTCCAAGACGTGATCGATGAGATCGGAATGTATCGCTCCGATAAATGGATTACGATCAAGGTAGAGGAAGCCGATCGCGCAGACTGGCCGCAGAAGAGCGCCGAGGAAATCAGCGAGATCATCCGAGAGGCCTATCTGGCGGGCGGGCTGGCAGCGACGGGCTACACCTTCACTTGGAAGGCCCTGAAAGACGCTGCCTACGACTACATGATGTCAGTCGGGCCGCTCGTTATCGCACCCACCCCCGCGACCGTGGAGGAGCCCAAGGTATGAGCTACGAGCAGGACCGCGCGGATTTCGAATATCTCGAAAACATCGCTGAAGTTGAAGACATGGTCGTGATCGACGCCGATGTTTGGTCGTTGATGCGCGATCCGACCAAGAAACGCGCTGCCGAGATGTACCGCTGTTCGATCTGCCTTTGGATGGCCGAACACAGCGCGAACTACGCGGACGCCGAAGACGTTTGCGAAATCGCCGATCGACACTGCATCGATATGGAGCCAGCAGCATGACCGATAAGATCGAACGCGGCCACGTCTGCGAACACGGCATCCGCTGGCCGCACGCCTGCCAGCCCTGCGACGATGCGGCTTGGGCTCAACGCGACCCAAAATCTCCACCGCAGCCGGCGGTTAGTGTCGAGCAGTGCGCTTCGTGTGGAGGAACGCGCGACACCTGTATGGGTGCGATTATGCACGCGGATAGGTGCGAGGTGATGCTCAACATGCGCCGTGCTTCCGCCGCCCCGCCTGCCGATGGTGTGCTGCGGGAGGCGTTGAAGCGTCTGAAATTTCAGGTCGATTTTCAGCGAGGCTATGGGTCGGATGACATCCGGCTCCGACGTGCGGACGGAGATACGCTCTTCGCAGCCCTCTCCGCCGCCCCGAAGTCCCCCACCGCTCCGATCGGGGAGGTGGGGAAGGGATTGAGAGAGGCGGTTTGCGCTGGTTTGCGGGCATGGATCGCTAGCACTCCAGACATCGACCTGTCGTCTCGCATGATCAGTGACGCCGCCGATTTCATCATCGGCCAGCCTCTCGCCGAGAGAGGCGGTTTTGAGGCCGGGATCGAGGCGCTGGAGCAGGACAAAGCGCGTCTCGACGCCCTCGCCGGTGAGAGTTGGGACCTGCGCTGTTTTGACGTCCCGACCGGCGGCGATGACGCGGATATCGGCTGGCGCGTAATCGGTCACTGGATGGCCGAGCCGCGCGAACGGATCATCGGCGAGGTCTATCACGACAATCCGCGCGCCGCCATCGACCAAGCCCGCGCCCGTCTCGCCCGAGGAGAGGGCGAATGACCATGGACCCGAATAAGCGCGGCAATCAGCCTTTCGAGGCCAGCAGCTATGCGGCCGGTCTGCAGCGGCGCGTCGAGCGACAGGGCAAGTGGATCGAGGCCGCAAAGGTCATGGCCCGCGATCTGCTGACTGGCGATGGCTTGGACAAGGCGGCGGCCGCAGCATGGTGGCGCCAGCAACTCGACGAGCCCCAAGTCGTGCTGTCCGCCGACGAGGTTCGTCAGGCGGTGAAAGAACCCGAATGCTCCCGGCCGGAAGGATGCGTCTGCGGCGGTGACACGCCACGGGTTCGCGCCGGCTGCTATTACATGAGGAACCCGAAATGACCCATCCCAACCCGCCCGAGGTTGTCACGCAGGGGGATCGCGAGGCTGCTGCGCATCTGCACGAATGCATCTGGGGTACGGAAGACCTTGATGCCAAGGCCGGGCATGCGCGACTGCTGAACGGAGAGCGGGATGGCGAATTTATGGTGCAAGCCTTCGCCCGCCACCGTCTCCGCCACACGCCTGACAGAGAGGCGATGGCGAGGGTGATCGATCCGGCAGGATGGGACCTGCTCGACATCAATGCCCACCGCGCGAGCCCGGAAGCAGTGCAGGCATGGAAGGCAGAGAACCTTGGCGCCTCGCTGCGCAAGGCCGACGCCCTTATCGCGATGATCGAGGGAGGCGGGGATGCCCATTCGTGAAAGCGAGCGCGCCCGCTACCCGAACAACTGGAAGGCGATCAGTCTCGCCGTTCGCGAGGAGGCAGGACAGCGCTGCGAGGGGTCTCCGGCCTATCCCGACTGCCAAGCGATCAACGGCCAGCCGCATCCGGTGACCGGCTCGCGCGTCGTTCTAACAGTCGCCCACCTCGATCACACGCCCGAGAACTGCGAGCGCGAGAACCTGAAGGCCATGTGCCAGCGATGCCACCTGACCTACGACGCCGAACATCATCGCAAGAACGCTGCCGCCACCCGTCGAGCGCGTCTCGGCATTCTGGAGCTACCGCTATGACCCCCACCGAAACCGCCGAGGCGAGGGCGCCGTCCTGCCCACAATGCTACAAGCACTTCACCGATGGCATGGAGGCTGCGGCGCAGATTTGCGGATCACTCGCCGAAACGACCTATGATGATAGCGATGGCTTTGAAGCGGCCACTGGTTGCGAGGCCTCGATCATGGCCGTCGTCCACGATCAGCGTCGAGAGCAGGCTGACATAGCTTCGGGCGCCTCGCTCACCCCGCCCGCGCAGAGTGGGGAATGGCGCTGGGTGCCGGTCGAGCCGACTGAGGAGATGGTCGCTGCCGGAACGCTTTCGATGCATCCGTGCGGTTTCGTCCACAATGTCCATGTTGTGTGGGGTCAGATGCTCTCCGCCATCCCCGACGCAGCGCCGGGGAGACCCTCCGCACCCACGGCAGAGAGGTTGAGGAGCGCGCTGGAGCGGATAGCAGCGCCGATGCCCGGATGTGAATACGCAGCGACCGAGCGACAAGAAATCGCCCGCGCCGCCCTCTCCGATGCGGGGGAGGGTTCCGGGGTCGCCGACGCTGGGGCGGTGGCGGGGAGTGGGGAGCGACTGGTAGAAGCCGCCCAAGCCGTCATCAACACGATGCGAGGCACGTACAAGGCCCGCAATGGTCGGGAAGTCGGCATCCAAGGCGATGATGGCGAGAAGTGCTGGATCGTCCATAGCGACCAGATCGAAGACTTGCGTCGCGCCCTCTCCCCGATCCCAAGCACTCCGTCCGGAAAGTTGGGGATGTCGAACGCATACGTCGAAGCGATTGCGACTGCGGTGATGCGGTGGGCGCGGCCCCACTTGAAGCATATGGTCGCGTTCTCGGTTCTATGTGAGGCGATTGAGGGGGCGATTTCGAATGCCGCCCCAAGCAATCCGCCCGCTCCGTCCGATGGGCTGCGGGCGCTTCGGGAGGCACTGGAAAATCTAGCCGAAATTCTCGAAAAGGATTGCGATTGCCCTCCATGCGAAGGTTCTGATGCGCCTGCCGAGCACTGGCTCGGCGTTGCGAAGCGACTGCTTGGGCATCCTCCGACATCTAGCGCTGTGAGGCATGCCCTGGATCGCCGCAAGGCCGTCAACCGCGTTCTGGCTGAACTGATCGCGCCCTATGAGGTTGATGTCGTCAAGCGCATGGAAATCGGCAACAGGGCTTGCAGCGAAATACTCGTCGCCCTCGATCAGCCCCAGAGCGGGGAGGGCGGAGAGTGATGCCGAGCGCATGGGAATGGTGGGCCGGGATCGTCGGCGACGACTGCTACGAACTTGCTGGCGGATGCTCAACGAAAGAGCGGGCGATCACGGAGGCCCTGCGCAATGCGGGCGACGAGGATGTGATCCAGATCGTCGAGGCGCGATCGTCATCCGCCATGAAGTACGAGGGCGCGGATTTCGTGCCGTTCGTCAGGACGCGCAATCACGAAGTGCTGGGTCGGGCCGGCGATCTTCGCGCCACCCCTCGCGCGGAGGGCTTGGGCGATGCGTGATCTGCATGAGCAACTTCTGGAAGCGGAAGCCCGGGTTGCGCTGATCAAGCGGTCCCTCGCCGCCGCGCCATGCAGCGAGGTTGGACATCGATGGAAGTTCCTGGGCGGTCGCAACGTCGGCTGCGAGGAGATGGGCAAGGATTGCTCATGCTCGACATCGGTCCACGAATGCGAGGTCTGCGGCGACTGCGACTATGGCGACACGCCCGAGCAGGCCGAAGTCATCGCCCGCTGCAAGGAGTTCGGCTGTGGCAACTGAGACCGATCGCGACCCGCAAACCGTGGCGCGGGGGCTGACGCGTCTGGAGGCCGCCGTAGCGCGCAGCAAAGAAGCAGGGCCGCTCGCGCTCTATTTCGGGTGCTGGGATCAGCCGGGCCATTATCTGCACCGCCCGAACGGAGGTCGGATGTGGGATCCGGAACCGTCGCTGCAACTCCCGTGGAATACCGGCCACATGGACGGTGGCTTGCTGAAGAATGGCCAGCGCGCCGACAGGCCGGACGGGCGCGTCTGGTGGACCTGCGGCGGCCTTACGTTCTGGTATGCCTTCTTTTGGTGGGATCGATCGGGTGATGCGCGCGGCGCCTCGAACTCGGGCTTCTACGTTCGAGGCTTCGGCTGGCCTGAGACGCGAGAGGCTTTCGACTACGCCTGTTCGGCCTTTCCGCACGTTGTGGACCGCCAGAAGCACCCGCTAGTTTTGCAGGATCCCCGCCCATGAGCCCCGAGGAGCAGGCGAGGGCGATGCTGGGTGCCGAGTGCGCCCGGATCAACTATCTCGATACGGCGCGAGCTGTTCGTGAGGCGGATGACACCTCGTCTATCGTGGTGCCGGCGGATGCGGCCGTCCGCGCGCTCACCAAAGCCCTCTCTCGCGAGGAGCAGGTGCGGGCGGAGATCAGGACGCTCAAGCATGAGATCGCCAAGAAGGATCGCGCGCTGCACGCCCGTAACGTCGCGCTCGACGGCATGGCGTGGGTCTGGTGCAACGGCGGATGCCAGGGAGGCGTGTTCCGGTTCGCCGATACCGAGTTGACCGATGAGATGCTCGCCCTGATCGAGCGCAACACCGAGCGGCTCAAGCAATGGGCCAAGAACCGCGACTATCGCTCAGCCGCCGCCATCCGCTCGGCTCCTTCCTCCCAGCGAGGTGATTGATGGGGAGCCTGCCCGAACTTGACCGGCGCCTGTCGCGAAAGATCGAACAGGGGAAGGCGATCCAGCTTTCGCCGGACGACCTGGATATGCTTGTCGGCACGGGCGCGATCGACACATTCCGTCGCGCCGTCCAAGATTTTCAGAGGAAACAATGCCAGCATCGAAGCGCCCGAAGCCGCTCTATCAGCGGGGACCTTATGCCCTCTACCAGCGGGAAGGGCGCAACCTTGAAATCGTCTGGTACGACGCCGAGCGAAAGCGCGAGCGAAGTGCTAGCGCAGGTACAGGGGATGTTGCGACGGCAAAGCTAGCCCTCGATCGAAAATATCTTGCGGATGGCGGCCACGGGCTCTGTCCGACGTGCCATCGCCCGATTGATGAAGGCTCTCCGCTCGTCACCCGAGCCGTGCTGGATTATCTGCTGAGCAAGGAAGGCTCAGCCGGCTACAAGGCTACCTCAACCCGGCTGACCCACGCCATCACGTTCATCGCCGAGACGAACCCGGCGCTCACGTGCGCTCTGGCCGATGAGGCATGGGCCAAGCGATACCGCGAATGGCTGGCGAAGCGCCCGGTGCTCAACTCGGCTGGCGAAAAGATCGGCACCTATTCGATCGGCCACATCGAGGGTTGCATCCGTCAGCTCGCGGCTGCGGTCAATGCGGCGCCGGGTCAAGAAGCGAAGTTCAAGGCCGAACAGCCCCGCGTCGTCAGCAAGAGCCCCGTGTTCCGTGCCAGCGTGGCCGACCTCGCCAACATGTTCAACTATTGCCTGCGCCCCAATGGCCGCACGGAGAAGATCCGGGCGACGCAGATGGCCGAGCGCGCGAACCTGCTGCGCTACCTTCGCATGGCCGTGGCGACATGGGCGCGGCCGGATGCGATCTTCGAGGTGACGGCGAAGCAATGGCACGCCCATGCCGGCGTGCTGGACCTGAACCCTCCCGGCCGGCGCCAGACGAAGAAGCATCGGCCTCGCGTGCCGATCGCCAAACAGTTCGCACCGCTGCTCACCAGCGGCGACGCCTATCTCCCGATCGCCGTCCTCAACTCGCCGTGGGTCAAGATGCGGACCCATCTGCATCTGCCGGGTGGGCGCGAGGCAGGTCCGAAGCTGATCCGCCGCAGCATGGCGACACTGGCCCGCAAGCGCATCGGCGAGGCCAATTGGCGACAGGGCGAAATGATGCTGGGGCATGTGAAGGCGTCCGTCAGCGATATCTATGCACTGCCCGATCCGGCGAATCTCGGGCTGGTCTTGACAGCGACCGAATCGATTATCGATGAGATCGAGGCCATGGCTCCCGGCGCCTTTTGCCGCACGGTTACCGCAACTGGTGTCCAGCTTTCAGTTGTCAGCGGAGGGAAAAATGGCTAATTTCTGCGGTATGAAGCATGGAGCGGATGAAGGGAATCGAACCCTCGTCGTAAGCTTGGGAAGCTTCTGCTCTACCATTGAGCTACACCCGCAAGAGCATGAAAATGGTCGTTTTCAGCCCGGATTCGCGGGGCGTTGCA